>Ga0315284_10001760_pt1 | contig 30846 bp, 26 predicted proteins | sample YL17G09_16_MG_FD_203696 | JGI IMG/M metagenome (GOLD analysis project Ga0315284, IMG submission 203696) | Sediment microbial communities from Yellowstone Lake, YNP, Wyoming, USA - YL17G09_16 | ecosystem: Environmental > Aquatic > Freshwater > Lake > Sediment | place: USA: Wyoming | collected...
TAAACAAAATATTAATTTGTATGGAAGTGTTTTGGGCCAAAAGATACTAGAAGAGAATAACACGTATGTTAATGATATAGTTACAATTCCTTCCACGATATCAAATGTTGTTCGAAATATAATAATAAACATACCCATTCCGTTTTTTTACAAAAACATTAGTAGTTCTTTTCGACAGCTACATTCGTTGCTCGGGTTAGACATAGATGATGCTAGAATTACTTTTACGGAGACTCCATTTACACTTTCAAAGATAATCTATCCTCAAGAGGATGTAGCTGCCAATCCATTACACCTTACACTTATAGCTTTTGCTTTGCCCGTTTTAGTGTGGAGACGTTTGCGAAAGAATAGAAACGCAATATTTATTTATTGTTTGACGGTAATTTCTTTTTTGCTTTTTTCTATTTTCCTAAAATGGCAATTATTTAATATTCGATTGCAGATTCCATTTTTTGTCATAGGTACAATTGTAAGCGGAATAATTTTGTTCGGTTATAATTTAGGTAGGCAACTGATACATTTGTTGGTTATTATTTCGTTACCCTTTGCTGTTTTATTAGTATTATTGAACGTGTCAAGGCCATATATTTCATATAGATTTTTACTTGATAAAATTGGTTTTTTGGTTCCGGAAAGTGCCTATGTTCCCCAACCTTTCTACGAAAAACCCAGAGACTTGCAGTATTTCAATCCCCGGTGGTACTGGTATGAACCTTACGGCCTTGCCGTAGGCAATTTTGTTAAAGAGGATAACAACTACGAGATAAGCTTTGATCTTATGGATAAATTTGAGTACCCATTTTGGGTCTTATTGATGGAAAAGGGTGTAAGATTTAAAGCAATTCCTTTGGCCCAAGCGGATGAGAATACATATGTGATTAGTACAACGGTTACACCTTTTGAAGATCAACGCTATAATACAGTATGTTATGCTACCGAAATGAAATATGGTTATGCATGCATATCAAAAATGAAAAAGGATTAGATCTGTGGGCAATTACGTAAAGCATCTGGAAGGGCAATATAGTAAGGCAACATTTAAAAGGAAGATGGATTATATCGACTACAATTTTGGCCGGATAGTCAAAAACCTTGCCCCCAAAAAATGTAGGATTCTGGAAATTGGGCCCGGAATGGGGGAGGGTGTAAAGTACCTGAAAGACAATGGTTTTCGAAATATTGATATAGTTGACAATGACAACAACGTACTATCAGGTGTTGCCGATAGGTTTGGTGTTGACAAAAAATATTGTGTTGATGATTTAATAACCCTTAAGGGTAAATTAGGCAAGTATGATTTAATAATACTCGTTCAGGCATTAGAACATATTCCCCTTAATCAACAAGCCAAGGTTGTGAGTATGCTATACTCGTGCCTAAGGAAGATGGGAACTATGTTAATCGTTGTTCCTAACGCAGGAAATCCTTTGGGAATGGTGGAGAGATATGGCGACCTTCAGCACACAAACTCCTTTACAGAGCAATCATTAAGAGATCTTGCCAGAGTTTCTGGTATCAAGACCGCAAGGATAGAAATTAAAGGATATGAAATACCCCCTTATAATTTTGTTAATTTAATCAGGATATTTTTCCAAAAGATACTTCACATGATCCTTTATGGGGTTATGATTATTAACGGAGGCACGTATTTTAAGATCATGACTCCGAACATTTCTCTCATAATAAAGAAGAATTAGTCTAGATGCTTTTCCCAAAACTTTCTATCATATCTTGCCCATGCATGGCAGCCAAATGGGAGTTTCCCGCCATTAAGCTTGAAAGACATTGCGGGATGGGTTTCAAATCCGAATTTTAAGGCCTCTTTAAAAGGAGCCACTTTAAATCCGGGCAAATATTTGGGAGCTTCAAGTGACCAGAACCCGTCCTCATTGAACGGATAGTTATCAGCAAGAGCATTCAACCAAATTTTATGTGATTTACCTGTTAATACCGCACTTAGAAACCAGAGTTTACGAACTATTGTATTTGTTGCCTTGCGTTTGGTGAGAAGTTGAACCTTTTCTAATACCTTTATAGATTTAGGTACACTTCTTAAGGAAAAACCTCCATTACCTCCGCTTTTTGGTGAATTTTTTTTGTTTGTAAAAAACCCTATTTTGGAAGCAAACCAGGGAGATGATATGTAATCGTAGCCTTTATTGCACCAGTAAAGAAGTTTGTCAGAAAAAACCAAGGCATCTAGTTGGTAAATGAGAATATATTTGTATTTTTTGAAAGCGAGATAAAAATCCTTTTGTAAAAGAAGTTTATTGTAGGGTTCTCTACCTGTAAAATAAGATTTATCAAACCTAATTGTTCTATATCCGGGTCTATCCAGTTCCTTTGCTCGCAGATTATTTGGAGATAGAAAATACTTCGGGTATTTTTTTAAATGTTTGTCAAGTTGTCTAAGTGAAATGGATTCATCTGGTTTAAGGTGTTTATTGTAAAGCGGAATAACAATCGCTACATCTTTATTGGAGGTTGTTTGTTTTCGAATCATTTATCTGTTTGATTCTAAAGATTGGGCTGTTTATAGTCAAGGAGATTGTGTAATATAATAGTCCTTAATCATGGCCGGATTCTCAGACGCCGAAATTCTAAGACTTTGCAATCGACAGGGGTTTAAAGGCTTTAAAGCACCGCCTTACTGGACAGCGGAGGTTTATGGCTTTGGTAAATGGATAAGGGAATATTGTAATTACCCATGGTATCTTCCTTTGTGTATTTATACTGATCATGGGCCGCCAATGAGTGATACTCCCTCGAAACAGGAACTTGAATCCGGGGCTCCGTATCTGTTTTTCCATTCTCTGGCGCTTGCTAAGAAGTGGAAGGAAATTACTAAAAAGGAGGGTTTTGTTCTGTATTCGCCCTTTGTGTATTACAGGAGAAAGAAAAATTTGCATAGATCGCCAAACGCAAGGGGGACTTTGGCCTTTCCGGCACACACAAACATAAATATAGAAGACCAATCGGATGTGGGAACTTATATCAAGCAACTGTTAAAGCTACCGCGAAAATTTCAACCGGTGAGTGTTTGTTTGTTCTATGATGATATAAAGAAGGGAAAGCACAGGATATTTCAGAAATATAAAATCCCGATATATACAGCTGGGTATTATTATAATGACCGTTTTACTGAAAGGTTTTATGATATCCTCAAGAACTTTAAGTATGCAACCTCCAATAAAGTAGGTTCCTATTTGTATTATGCCGTAGAAATGGGTCTTCCTTTTTCAATTTATGGACAAAAACAAAAGTATATTAACAAAGGTGATCCTAATTTATCTGCCGGAGAGTACGATTCGTATAAGTTGAGTGCTTTGTATAGAAGGATTCACAGAATGTTTAACGGATTGCATACAAAAATAAGTCCTGAACAAAAAAGATTTGTGGAAATTAATTTAGGTTTAAGAGATGGCATTAGTCCACCTCAAATGAGAAACATTCTTTACAAATCCCTGTTTCAGTGGGTATTCTCGTCAAGACCTATTATGTGGTTTTTTAAAATTGCTTGGGTGGTAATACAGAGTGCTTTACTTAAAATAAGAGGACTTTTCGGGGATCAGCTGCATTGATCGCAATTGGTCTAAAAACGAAAACAGCAGGTAATCATTATATTTTCTTGCCACAACCTGCATGCCAAATGGCATACCGCTTGGCGAGCGGAAGATCGGTACACTAACCACCGGCAAATGAGTGAGTGTCCACATTAGCGCCGGATCGGGTAATTCAACAACATCCCTTAGTGGCGCTTCTCCGGCTGTGCTTAAAGAGATCAGGATGTCAAAGTCTTTAAAAAAAGAATCCATTTTACGAATTAGTTCGTTTTGGTCGGTGACGGCTTTCATATAGTCGCTGATTTCAATCTTTTTACCGCTTTCAATCAGATAATTCATTATCGGAGAAACAAAATCCGATTTCTTATGCTCACCCTTAAAGTAATAAGATAAGGTTTTGTTATATATTGTTTCATGGATCTGGTGGGATTGTGCAATAGCTCCCGGCAGATTTGCTTCCTCCGTCCAGATTCCCTTTTGTTTTGAAAGTTTCTTAAAAAAATCTTCGAGGGTATCTTTCGCATATTGTGGAGCGTGCTGCCAAGTATGCGTGCGGGCCAGCCCCACTCGCCATGGCTGGCTCTTCGGCTTCGTCTGACGCGCCGGATCGGATAGCGCAGCGTTGCTTATCGGGTAGTCTTTTCCGTGTACACTTAGGGAGTCAAAAACTCTTCGCAAATCTTTCTGGTGAATGGTAAAAAAACCTATGGTGTCTAGGCTGTCTGTTGTTTTTAAAGTTCCTGTCCGCGGAATAGTTCCAAAAGAAGGTTTGCATCCGTATACGCCGCAGAAACTTGCAGGACGCACAATAGAGCCTGCGGTTTGAGTTCCTGTCGCGGTGGGAACCATTCCCAGAGCGATAGCAACAGCCGAACCACTAGAGGATGTCCCGGGATTTTTGGTTATATCATATGGGTTAAGTGTTTTACCTAGCGTATGCACCGCGAATTCAGCTGTTACTGTTTTACCCATAACAATTGCCCCCTGTCTTTTTAGATTGAAAACGGTTCGTGCGTCATTGCCTGGAGTAAAGTTTTTCCACAAGGGGCTTCCCATCTGGGTGGGAAAATCGGCAGTGTTAAAAATATCCTTGACGCCGACGGGAATATTCTCAAGAAGTTTTGGCTTGCCTGTGTTGAATATCTGGTTTTGTTTTCTCTCTCTTTCGAATAACGTTTCACTCCCGTAGGTAACCCAAGCAAAATACTTTTTGTTCTGCTCCTTTATATTTTTTAAAGCGATACGGCTCACTTCTGCCGGTGAGAGTTCTCTGTGATCCATTTTTTCTATAATCTCCCCAATAGAATGATCAATAAAAAGGCTATTCATGAGAATTTTTCAATCAACTGCTGGGCAAAAGGCAGGATTCTTTCTTCGTTCTTGTGTTGCTTTTGTTTAATTGGTATCTTTATGCCTCTTAGTGCTGGTAACCTGACTTTTTCCATCGCTGCGTAAAATTCTTTTTCTGTGACGCCGGTTATCTTAAGGAAATAATCCAAGGCCTCTGGTCTTTCTGGGTCGTATTTACGGATTAATCCAAAGGCTTCGTCGCGAGTAAGGAGCCCATTTCTAACGTCTACGCTAGCCTGATAAGTACATCTGCCATAACCCCGCTTTAGGTAGCAAGTAAAATCATGCATACCAGACATAATGTCTTCAACACTCTTATATCGCTTATACGCCCCTTCCATTTGTGTCTCTCTCCACCCATAAACATCGCGTATAAATTCTACCTGGCGTTCCTCGTCCCAGAAAATATAATCGCCAAGGTGTATTCCCCACATTCCAACGGATTCGATTTCTTTTTGGGTAGGAACCGTAAAAGGATACATATCCCTCACTGTAAGATTCCCTTTAGCCATTTCGTCTGCTCGAAACTTGGCTGACACTTTTACATAATATTCTCTGTCAAACTTATGAACAGGCATTTTATAGGTAGCTCTGCCGGATGCCTCAGAAATTGACTCGCCCCAGATAAGCAAGGGGATTTTGAATTTAACCGCCACTTGCAGGGGGAATGAGCCGACTCCTCCGTGGTCGTGCCAACTAACATCACCAATTTTTTCTACCGATCTTTTAGCGATCTTATTAATAAGTGCTCTATTTGGAGTAAATGCGATATGGTCAACATTAAACTTTTCAAGAGCATTTTGAAGGTTGTACCACCCGGTTTCGCTCCACCAGTTGTGGCTAAAAGTGACAGCCAATGGCTTCATGCCGTAGATTTTTGTCAGGACATGCAGCTGGAATGTACTATCCTTGCCGCCGCTGATTGGAACGATACAGTCATAGTTATTACCGGCTTTAGCCTTAGCCTGATTAAGAATTTTTCTTAACTGCTTTTCTCTTTCTACCCAGTTAATATGTATTTTTTGCTCCGATGATTGGCAAGCCTGGCAGATGCCCATCTCGTCGAATTTTATACCTTCCTGGGTTTCGGGGACACAACATCGCGTACAATATTGTAAATTTGGGAACAGGGGCTTTATGTTTCTAGACGACATACTATTGACCGCGGATTTTATGCTTTTTTAAAAAATCACCCTTCAAAATACCGTATTCGAGAGCATCGTTATACGCACCATTCTTAAATTGAGCCTCTTTTCTTCTCCCTTCTTCATGCATGCCCAAGTACTTCGCTAATTTTTGCATCGGTATATTTCCAGCCGCGGTACCGCAATAAATCCGATGTAAATTTAAGGCTAAGAATCCATGGGTCATGATAAGCAAAGACGCCTGTTTGGCAATTCCTTTACCCCAATAGTTCTTATCGCCGAGCAATATTGCAAATTCGGCGTTACTGTTAAGTAAATCAATCCGCTGGAGAGAGACGTTGCCGATATGTTTTTTACTTTTTTTGATGACTATTGCCAAAACTAACACTTCTTTAGATAACGAGATGGCTTTTAAATACTCTTCCGCCTGATGCTGGTTATAGGGAAAAATATGATGGGAATTGTATTTACAAACTTTGCTATCATTAAGCCAGCCGATATAGTTTTCGTTGATATCGCTAATCAGTAAAGGCCTTAAATATATTTCTTTACCATCTAAAAAAGGATGATTTGACATAAATTTATTTTAATTCCTTAATGTTTTCCCATACCTTCTGAAAAGCTGTTATAACATCATCCAAATCCTTTTTTGTCAGAAAGGGGTGAAACATGTCGTGTGTGATCAAGGTGTCATAGTACATCTTTTCTACTATTGGGCAAGACCCTTTTTTATAACTGGTCTTGCTTTTATAAAGGCTATTTTTCCAAGGGTAGCCTTTATCTCCAAATGCTATTTTTCTTTGGAATATAGGTAATAGGTAAATAGGTTTGGCATATCCGGCCCCAACTTTAACTCCTTCTGTCTCCCTTAAGGTTATGGGTGTTAGTTCTGCCTTTACTGCTTCAACAAACCGGTCGCGATGTATTCCTGTAGCACTTTCTACATATTTAATCGGATGTACATAATAAGCATGAGTGCACCCGGGCCTGGTCTTTGCAGGCTCGAGGCACGGAATTTGAGAAAGCTTACTATCTAAATAATTTATGTTCGAAACCCTCTTTTTTTGAAGACCTGACAGTTTTTTTAATTGTTCCCTGCCTATGGCTGCTTCGATTTCGGTCATTCTGAAATTGAAACCAACCATGTTTGTTAGGTCCTTGTGTCCTTTTGCTTCGACTACTTGTTCGGCATGATTTCTTATAAGCCGTACTTTCTCTGCCAACTCATCGTTGTTAGTAACAACGACACCCCCTTCTCCTGAATGAATATTTTTATGGTAGTTTAAAGAATAGACCCCGATGTCTCCCAAAGTGCCGGTATACTTCTTTTTATATGTAGCGCCCGGAGCTTGCGCGCTGTCTTCTATAACGATAAGTTTATGTTTTTTGGCAATCTTGTTAATTTTTTCACAATTGTAGGGGAGACCGAGAATGTCCACAACAATGATTGCCTTGGTCCTTTTTGTTATTTTAGATTCAACGGAGTCCGGGGAGAGACAAAAGTAATCCTCTTCTATGTCGGCGAATACCGGAATTGCCCCGTAAATCAAGGGGGCAACAGCTGAGGCAGACATAGAATAAGGCGAAACTATTATTTCATCTCCGGGATTTGTTCCTATTGCCCCCACGGCGGCGTATAAACCGGAAGTGGCTGAATTTACGGCAATTGCGTGTTTAACTTTAAAGTAACGTGCCCATTCTTTTTCAAAAGCTTGCACCTCGGGTCCTCCATAGAAGTCTTCATGCCATACACCCAGGAATCTAGATAATATTCCGGATTGGATGACTCTTTTGGCAGCGTTCACTTCTTCTCTGCCAATGGGTCTATATGCAGGAAATTTTTTAATTCTAACTTTTTTGCCACCTTTTATTGCCAGCTTAAACATGTTTTTCTCTAAATAAGTTATTATATTTTTTACTGGATTTTTAATAACTTCAAAATTATATAATCGAGATTCACCCTTTACAAGGGTAGATTCAAGCTCTTTAAGTAGGGTTTTTCGATCAAGAATTGTCTTAACAATTTTTCTACGAGACAAAATAAAAGGATTTTTACTTTTTAAGCCAATTTGTATACTCATAATTGGCTTTCCAAGCAAGATTGATTCGATTAAAAACATGGATGACATGCCACAGATTAAGTCTGATGATCTTATTAGATCCCAACCATTAGAATTTTTGTCTATTAATAAATTTATTCCGATATTTTTGTTTTTATTTATTATCTCTTTATAGTTTCTATGATTGTCTCTAGGGTGAGGGCGAATTATTAACGTGATTTTAAGACACGGATAATTAACGAGCAAAGATTTTAGGGCAGTGATAAGCTCATTTAGTATTTCCTTTTCATCGTATCCAAAAAAATCAGATGCACGCTTTTCAAAGGTTTCGGAAATAGCATCGGATGCAAACGTAATTATGTAATGGTTAGGTTTAGCCCCTAATTTTTTTAAAAATAAATTTCTGTTAGGACCTTTTTGATTTTTCTGTTTTTCAATTAATTCAAAATATGGTTGACCAGTTATTACTAATCTTGATTTATCAAACCCCTCTTTTACGGCTTCCATTTTTGAATATTTATCCATTAGAAAGATTTTTGAAGGCAGATAGTCAAGTTTTATTTTTCGATTATAGGCCCTTGGACCACTTGGCACATATTTTGAGAACCTTTCCTGATAGTTCATCCACTGGTCCAGTATTGCAAAGGAGGGGATACCAAGCTGTTCCGAAGCTTTCCACAGGAATCTCTCTGTAAAATCATTACCTATACAACCCGTTACTATGCAATCGACTTTTTCGTCTCTAAGAAACTTATTAAGATTTTTTATATTAATTTCCTTTATGCTTTTTGTAATATCTTTTCCTTTTAGGCCAAATAACTTATAGCGGTTAAGGGCGGCATCTTTCCCAAATAATTTAATTTCATGCCCCTTCTCCTTCAATCTAGAAACAAGAGGGATAATTGTGTTTGCAGATCCTGGATCCCGTGAGAATAAAAGCACTTTCATGTTTGTTGTAGTCGAATTTTCTCACAAAGCTCAACCGCTTTTAGGGCATCGGTCATACTGCATTTAAGTTTTTGGCCATCATTTAAAAATGAATATATATTTTGGGCCAGATAGAAAAGAGCCTTATTTTGTGAGGTGTCCATTCTTTTACTTAATGCTAGATTTTTATAACCTTTAAATGTTTTGTTTGCTCTGATTTTGTATATTTCTATTTTGAATGAAGAGTCGATAATTTTTATTTTTCCTTTTTCGAAGAATAGAGCCATTTCGGACTCCGTATATAAACGACTATCTATGTGTTGGAGTACAAAGTACTGACCCCGCTTGAATTCTAGTAAAGTCGAAACGCTGGGATCTTCTGAAGAGTAATCATAGATTTTATCGTAGGGTTTAATTTCTTTAATATCTCCTACTAAAAAAAACAATAGGTCGATAATATGAACTCCGTTATGTAGGATACCCTTACCGTAGTATGCATTTCCGGTAACAAACTTACCTAATTTATTTTTTGCGATATATTCTCTGAGTTCTTGAAATTTAGGAAGAAATCTTCGTGTGTGATTAACAACGATTGGTATGCCAGCCTTTTTATAGAGTGTTATGATTCTTTTAGTTTCTTCCAAAGTAGTAGCTAATGGCTTTTCTGCAAGAACCAGTTTGATGTCGTAATTGACAAGCCTTTTTAATATTTCAAAGTGTGATTTATCCGGTGAGGCAACACAAACAATATCTATTTTATTTTTATCAAAAGCCTCCTTTAGGTTTTTAAAGGATTTAACCTTCCAGATTTTAGCCGCCATGCGACTTTTCTTTTGATCAGGGTCAACAAACCCTAAAAGATTAAAACCCTCATGAATAGAGAAAGCGTGGGCATGAGTAATAATATTTGGTGATTTAGGGCTGTCATTAAATGCTCCGATGCGGCCGGCCCCGATAATCAGGATATTAAAGATCTGGTTCATAAAATCACCTTGCCTTTTTCTGTTGTACGTGTTTGTTTAATTCCACAATTTCAGGGTGAGAATCGAGAAATTTTATTATTTCAAGAGATGTAAACTCGCGATTTTTGGGATAGAAATGTTCATATACGGCTGAAATTAACTTAAAATCTTCAATCGTGTCCAGTGTCCATCTATATTCTGGTCTTCTTAGTCTTTTTGGAGCTCTAATATTTAGGAGTTTAAACTCATTTGGTTTTTCAAGTGCGCAAAATAAGACATGTTCGTGGTGCGCTTCATCCTCCGCAAGAGCCAAGGCTTTTTCAAATACACTTAAGGATGTGACTTTTACATCCAAACCTATTGGATAAGTGCGCACAACACTATTGGCTACGAGATCAAATTTTCCTGAAGAGAATTTTTTTATGTACTGGTCGATTAACTCAGGGTCTATAAGTGGACAGTCCCCCGTCAATTGTACTATAATGTCAGCCCGAGCTCTTCTTACTGCCTCGGTAACTCTTCCCATCACGTCTGTTTCACTGCCGCGAAAATAACTTACCTTAACTTTATTTGCAAAATCTACAAGTACATCATCTGCTGGATTTGTTGTGGTTGCGATGACAATTTCGTTTATAAATTTACTTCGCCTTATTCTTTCGATCATCAATTCCAGCATAGGTTTATTTAAACATTTCATTAGAACCTTTCCGGGGAGTCTTGTGGACGACATCCTTGCTTCAATAGTGGCAATGATTTTTTTGTTTCTTAAAGATTCTAATTTCATATTTTATGTATTAATAAATCTGGAGAATGACGAGATTGTAGCATGCGGCTTTTGTATCTACAAGAGTTTTTTAACTGAAGAGTGCCTCTTACCTTTGACAACGAAAGCGAGTAGATACATTACGAAAGCTATTATGTAAAGTGATCGGAATCCGAAATACATGGAGTTATATTCCAAAAACCCACCCAGCATAGCTCCCATTAGGTTGGAATAAAGAGCAGTTCCTACGTTGGCGGATTTTTTTAACTCGGAGGAAAAAGCCATTCCGGAAAAGAACAGAGGCAGTGTTAGCGCTATCGGCATGGCAATCTTGGCAACGAGCGGGTTACCTATGCCGAATTTAAAGTAAGTGAAGAGGAAGCTCACTGCAATAGACACGAAAAGCAAGAGGTATGTCAGATTTCGGGACTGTACGCCTTTTCTCATCATATAAAGGTTTGCCAGAAAGCCCATGATGAGGATGGAAGCAATTACTATGGTATTAACGTACCAGGTTGTTCCATAGGTAAGCGCCAGTTCGGTCACGCCTTTAGTTTCTAGAAGCATGAATCCCGCTCCTAGGAAAAAGCAGGGGATTGAGAAGGTATATTTAGACTTACCTACGAGTTTCTGTATTGAAACTAATGAAATAGCAAGAAGCAAGAGGATTAAAGCGACCGAGGAAACAGGATATTTTCTGATTGGCATATAAAAAAACGGCCAATCATCTGTAGAAACATTTGTTTTATAGACGCTGCCCTCCCCAAATTGCGACGACACATTCTCGAATGAAGGGTGGTTTCCGATGTCTTTTACCCCATCGCCTGCCAAGAAAGTGTACCCGCCGTCATATTTGGAATAGTAAACCAAAGGAGATTGTCCTTCAAAAGCTTGCTGAAGCATAAGATACAATTTATTGCCCAGCTCCCCGCTCATTACCGCAAACGTAAGGGATATGGCTCCATCCTTTTTTAGCCTTTTTCTGGCTTCCTTGAATGCTTCGACCGTATACACGTAGCTATCAAGGCGTATTCCCCCCCTGCCTGATAATAGAGTGTGAGAATCAAGGAGGCCATAGACGATAAGGTCGTACTGGTTGTTCGTATAGCGAATGAATGAGCGTGCATCATTAACCGTTTTTGTTACTCGGATGTCCTGGTAGGGCCCTTCGGGGTGCAGTACCTCTCCAGCCTTCAAGATTGCGGGGTCTATTTCTACTGCGTCCACATGTCCGGCACCATTTCTTAATGCAGCAGCCACGTCATTGCCCGTGCCGCTTCCCACGACAAGTACCTGTTCCGGCCTCTGTTTGATTGTGTAGGGAATGGAATAATATTCGTTAAAAGCTTGTAAACTCTTATTATCCCCGATACTTTGGGGTCTTAAGTCCAGTATTTTTTGGTAGTAGGAATTGCTTGTTAAAAGAACTGGCGGTGTGTGACTGTAGAAATTAAGGGTCAGGATTTGATAGGGTGAGAAGATATCAAATTGGTTTAACCGAGGCGACCAGGACAAAATAATCATAACCACGGTTAAAACGATTACAGATATAGCCATGCTTAGTTTGTCTTTATAAAGGAATAGTATTAAAAGTACCGATGCGACGATAAACCAAACCTGTGGAGGCGACCACAACAGAGATAGTAGGGAAAAAAGAATAATGCCGACAAGACTACCAATTAAGTTCCAGCTATAGGCTGGTAGGGGTTTAAGTTTGTTCATCAGACGCCCTGCTAATTGGCCAAGCGGTATAAAGCAAAGAGCATTAAATACAAAGACGAAAATTACAAACGCAAAAATAAAAAGCTGTTTGTATGACCCTGCTTGTGATAGACCTAACGACAATTGCTCTGAAATCGGATTTTGGAGTAAGGTGGCAAATTTGGAATTACGCAGAAGATACATTGATATAACTTGAAGTCCCATGAGAGGTACAACCAGGGGTGTGTATAATAGCTTTTTCGAACCTCTGGCATAGCCAATAGCTATTCCCAAAAAACAGGATAATAGGCTTACATTTTTTAAATATGCAAATAATTGAAAATATGATGAATGAACGCGGATAATCAGAAGCTCGAAAAAAAGACCCAGGCCCGCGGCAAGAGCAATCCATAGACCGATTTGAGATTTTGGCAGAGAGTCGATAAAAGATGTGTGTTTCTTGAACAAGTGCTTATCGAGAATTTTTTTAGCGGCAATAAATGAATTATCCATATTAGTAGTCAGGGGACGCCTGTGTTTTTTTGGTGTCGTCGAAGTTTTGGCTTATAAGTTTTCTTAATTGCGGGACGGACAGCCATTTAGTGTTGTCGCGCGAGTTGTAGCTAAAACCTTCCACAACTTTTTTGGCCTTTGTTTTTTTGATAAATTCATCATTTGACCAACCTATGTCTTTTGAACTCGGTAAAATTACATAATATTTTCCCAGATCCACAGTGTTATAAGAGTCGCTTGCAGTTATCATTTCTTCAAAGAGCTTTTCCCCGCTTCTAATGCCAATGTATTTTACTTTTGCCTTTGGCGCAATGGCTTTGGCAAGGTCGGTGATTTTGAAAGAGGGAATTTTGGGGATATATATTTCTCCGCCCCACTGCTTTCTAAAAACATGCAAGACCAAGTCAACTGCCTCATTAAGGAGAAAGTTAAATCTGGACATGTCTGGATGGGTAATCGGGACAGTTTTGCTGTTTTTAAGGCTTAAGAATAGAGGAACTACAGACCCTCTTGACCCCATTACGTTCCCGTACCTAACGACGGAAAATCTAATATCTCTTTTTCCTGTCATATTGTTGGCAGCGATAAATAGTTTTTCAGCACATAGCTTTGAGGCACCGTACAAGTTTACCGGTGCTGCGGCCTTATCGGTGGAAAGGGCCACCAGCCTTTTGACCCCCATATTTAAAGCACCGTCGATAACGTTTTGAGCGCCCAAAATGTTTGTTTTAATACACTCTGTGGGGTTATATTCTGCCGCGGGTATTTGCTTTAGCGCGGCAGCGTGAATTACGTAATCGCAATCCTCGAAAGCTCTCATTACCCTCTCTTTATCTCTGACGTCGCCAAGGAAGAACCTCAACTTCTTAAAACGGGGATGCGATGACAGTTGGTTGGACATTTCCCACTGCTTGAGTTCATCTCTGCTGAAGATCCTTAATGATTTGGGGATGTATTTATCTAATATTCTTTTTGTACACGCTCTGCCGAACGATCCCGTACCTCCTGTAATAATAATAGTTTTGTTGTTAAACATATATTAGGTTTCCAACAGCGATTTTAACATATTCTTGTCAAACAATTTCAAGAAATAAGCCAGCACAGTAATTATAAGAGTATAGATGACACCGGCTAATAAATATTGAGCTAAATTTGTAGGATAAAGGTTGAGAAGTGTTACTAGCGAGTAAATTACAATACCGATTGTTAATAACTTAAGATAGAACGGTATGGGAAATTTGAAATGTATTGATTTGAAAATGATTCCCGCGTACATAAAAGTAGAGATGACAAAGATTATCGACCCTGATATTGTAGCTCCCAATACGGAGTATCGACTGACAAGGAAATAAGTAAGAATAATATTAATTGGAGCGATAATTATTAATGCCCGTAGACGCTCGTTCACTTTTCCGATTCCAATAACGACTGTTGCCAGGAAGCTAGATATTTGCGCAATAATATATCCAACTGACAAAATGATCAAAGGGGATTTTGCCAAACTAACCCATTTTTCGCCGAATAAAAATCTAATGGGCTGCGATGAATATAAGATTATAAATAGCGCGAAGTAAAATCCTACAAAGGGGATTATCTTGAGTGCGGTTTCTAATAATTGTTGAACTTTTTCTTTTTCACCTTCCATTAAGTGAGAAATTAAAGGCAAGATGAACGTATTAATTGGCGCAAGTATTAGGCTGGACATGGCAGCTAGTGGAAGGACTATTTCATAAATACCCACCTCACGCACACCCTTTAGCGATGTTAAAAAGATGACGCTAATAGATCCAATAAAAGCCAGCACAAATGTTGTCAAAGAGCTCGGCAAAGCGTATCCAAACATTAATTTAAATAATTCCTTGTCCCAACTGGTTTTGTTAATTAGATAGCCGTATTTTTTCTTTAAAATGTAGGTAAATAAAAAGGTGGTGATGACCGTGCCGGTCGCCCAGGCTATTGAGTAATAGAGAATGTTGGAATTATTTGTAAACCAAATGATTATTGTGAAAGCTAATGCTAAACCCATTCTGACTGGTTGAATGATAGAGTAATATTTCTCTTGTTGAAGTCCTATAAAAAATCTTTCAATTGCGCTAGATAAACTTCCACTAATTAGAAAAACTGTAAAGATATAAATAATTGATTTAGCTTCAGGGACTTTAAAATAGTGATCCGATAGCCATCCCGCAAAATATGCAACCAATAAGGAAATGATCAGAGATGTGGCAAGGCTAATTATTTGGCTGTATTTATATACATTCCAGCAATTTTTGTAATCTTTCTTTTTAAAATATTTCGGTACTAGATAGGTAAGGCAGTAGCCAAACCCAATATCGGTAAAAGAAGCCAAAAGGCCAAAAAAAGCGAGCATGGCGTAAAATAATCCAAACATTTCGATCGTGAGCGATCTGGAATAGATCATTTTCATTAAGTATGTAATGGGTGGGCCGAGGGAGGTGAATAGGATTACAGTGAAACTTCCTTTAAGAATTCTTTGGGTAAGCGACTTGTGCGGTTTCATTTTACTTACTAATTATATAGTAGATATCGTTATTTGCATCTTATATAATTTGTCTGGCATTTTTATGGCAACAACCTTTCCGATAAGAATATGCATCGGGCTTATCCACAACGATAAAAAGCGTTATAAGTATATTCGGCCGTTGCTTGGGTGGTTAAAGCAAAGCCTGTCTGACAGATTTGATATAGAACTTATTGAGGTAGGTGAACAGCCTGAAGAAGTAGGTCACCCGATAAGCATGGCGGTAGCGAGAAAGTTCCTCCTCTGGAGGTTAAACCGGGACTGGATAAGATATAAGCGGATGAAGCCGAGAAATATCCTTTTAGATTTATTGATTCTTGCCAGAAGATTGATTTTGACGGTTATAAATCGAGGCGAGGAGTGCCGGCGGAGTGCTATTGATTCCTATGTTACGGATAAGCATATAAGGATATGGGGTCAGTTTTTGGAGACGAAAGCCGATTTTCTTATTTGTTTTGAGGATGATGTGGTATTTAAGGAGGATAGTGTTTCCAGACTTAAATTATTTCTGAAGGGGATTACCGATTATAAAGGAGAACCGGTATATCTGGATCTCGCGGGAGGCTGCAGCCCGGATGTGCTTAAAGTCACAAGCCTGGAATATAAAAAGGATAAAAACCGCAAATATTATAAAAAGCCGGTTACCAATACAGCGTGTTGTTATATGATTAGCCGACCCGCCGTAAAAATCTTTTTTTACAATTTACTCAAGAGTCCTGGGTTGCGGTTGATTAGCATTGATTGGCTACTTAATAAGTTATTTATTCTTTCAATACCCCAACACAAGTATCTTTGCTATCATGCGGATCCTCCAATTTTTGCTCATGGATCAGTCTCGGGTAGTTACTCATCTTGGTTGTAGACTTAATAATATGAAAAAAAATAATTTAGCTGGTTTTGGCAAAAATATTTACTCGCAATACGGAGAAGATGGGATTATTGAGGAAGTTTTCAAAATAGTCAAACCAGCACCAGGCGAAAAGTGGTGTGTTGAATTTGGGGCGTGGGATGGTGTTTATTTGAGCAATGCCTGCAACTTGATTCGCAATAGAAGTTGGAATGGAGTATTGATAGAACCGAATTCGAAAAGATTTGACCAGCTTAAAAATAATTATAAAGATAATGATAGGACTATCTTAATTAACAAGTTTGTTAATACCGGAGGGGTTGATACCATCGACAGAATTCTTTCCAAAACACCAATCCCAAAAAACTATGGCCTACTATCAGTGGATATTGACGGAAATGACTATTATATTTGGAAGTCTGTTAAGAACTATACGCCCAGTGTTGTAATTATTGAGTATAACCCAACTATTCCCGCCCATATCGAATATGTTCAGCCTTGCGACCCAAAAATTAATAGAGGGACATCGCTTCTTTCTTTGTGTAAATTAGCTAGGAAAAAAGGCTATGAACTGATTTATGTAACAGATTCAAATGCTATTTTTGTTTTGAGGAAATATTTCAGCCGGTTCGGCAAGATTGATAATTCCCCTGAAAAGTTAATGCCTAAGAAGTATCTTACAGACTTTTTCCAACTCTATGATGGAACAGTAGTATTAAGAGGTTGCAAGCGGCTGCTTTGGCACGGGATTGATTTTGACGACAATAATGTACAGATTCTTCCAAGGTTTTTAAGAAGATTTTCGAATCAATTAATATATATACTTAGAATATGCAAAAAACTGGGTTTAGTAAAAGGATGAGATTAGAAATACCAGATTGGTAAAATGAAAGTAGGAATATTTTTATTAGTGTCAAACGTCATTAGGTCGCTCCCTGTTTTTATTAGGATACCGGCTAGATTTGCGGTTAATTCGATCAGAATGGTTACCTGGTGGCTTTCTGTTCAGAAAGCTCCTCCGCCTTACGCATACAAAATATTTACATTGATGATTTATGCACTGAGATATAAAACCAGTATTTTTGTGGAAACTGGTACGTATATGGGCGACACGCTTGATTCTCTTAGAAATTCTTTTAAAAAGCTGTATTCAATCGAGCTTGATGATAGATTGTTCCGGAGAGCTAGGGATTATTTTAAGAACGCTGAAAATATCAAGATCATTCATGGGGATAGCGCGAAAGTGCTGCCTGTCTTGCTTAAGAAATTGGACAAACCTGCTCTTTTTTGGTTGGATGCTCATTATTCCGGAGAGGGAACAGCTAGGGGTGAGATAGACACTCCTATTATGCGGGAGCTTGCGGGCGTACTGAAATACATAAAGATGAAGCCCGTAATTTTAATAGATGATGCAAGATTATTTAACGGCAAGGATTCATACCCGAAGCTAAAGTGGTTTGTCTCCTATGCCAAGAGGAGATGGAGGCATTACCGGGTAGAGGTCAAGTATGATGTGATAAGAATATTTCCTTTATGAAGAATCTGAAAAGATACCTAAGACGCCTTGTTGTTAAACTAGTTTCGCTTTACCAAATCAATAATGGCGACTTTCCAGAATACGACATGTTTGATTATTGGAGGGAGAATGGCTTTTATTTAATTCCCAATAATTATTATCAGCCAATTCCCAATGCTTCAGAGATAGCCCCGTCCCATTTTAGAAAAAAATTTGAAATGGTTGGCGTTGATATGTCGGAGAAATTCCAGCTGGAGATGCTGGAAAAATTCAGGAAGTTCAAAAAGGAATATCGGCTTTTTGAAAAAATTGACAAAAGAGGTGATGATCAAACGGATTCGCAATTCTATTTCAATAATTTGGCATTTGACGGTGTTGATGCTCTGGTTTATTACTGTATGATAAGGCTATTACGACCAAGAAAAGTTGTTGAGGTTGGTTCGGGTTGGTCTACAAAGGTAGCAGCACAGGCAAGTGTTATAAACAAAGATACACAACTAATTTCAATAGAGCCGTACCCCCAGCCGATATTGGATGTGGGATTCCCCGGCCTATCAAAACTAATTAAGAAAAAAATTGAGGAAGTACCGCTAGACTTTTTTGATGTATTGAGAGCGGGAGATGTTCTCTTCATAGACTCAACGCATACGGTCAAAATAGCGGGGGACGTGAATTATTTGTTTCTGGAAGTTTTGCCTAGATTGAAGAAGGGGGTTTATGTTCACATTCATGATATATTCTTTCCCCGCGACTATCCCAGGCAGTGGGTTATGGATATGCATCGTTTTTGGGCTGAACAGTATTTACTCCATGCTTTTTTATTGTTTAACGATGCTTTTAAGATTGTTTATGCTAACAGCTACATGTGCGATAAGTATCCCGAAAAAGTAAAAAATGTTTTTCCAAACTCTCCTTCACTTGGGGGCGGCTCAATTTGGCTAAAGAAAATAAAATAACAAGCTCAAATTCCGTTCAGGATATTTTTTGAATAATGTAAAATGCGCGCTGAAACTTGTTCATTAAAAATATACTTCTCCAAAGGAATGGAAAATTACATTTAATAAACCTTCTTTTGACAACCCTTATCCCCCCCGTTTGTTTTTTGAGAACATTCTCAATTTCCTTTTTGCTCATAAAAGAGACAATAACTTTTCCGATCCAAAAACTGAGAGACCCAAAATGGATTTTGTTTGCAATGCTTGAAAGAAAATATTGTATTCTTGAGGATAATTTCGAGTTATTTATTTCTTCTTCAAAGATGATATAGCCACCTTTTTTGGTGAGCCGGACCATTTCTTTAATGGCTTTTTCTTGGTGTTTTTGAATTTCAGATATGCCGCCGGCTATTAGATGGTGCAACACATCGCGCAATATCACAAAGTCGTAGGATTTAGCCTTTAATTTATTGTTGAGGATGGATCCTACAATGTAGCGTATCTGCTTATTAACCAATTGTTGCTTATACACTTTAAACATATCCAAAATAGTGGCATCAATTTTATAGCGAGATTTGTTGATAATTGCGTTAAGAATTATTCCGCTAGCACCACCGACATCTAATATTTTCATTCCCGGTTTGTTGATTCGGCTAGTCACTTCAGAAATAATCGGAGAATCGGTCGTGAGACGCTCATATATCATAAACAGTTCTGGATCTAAAGTAGTGTGTTTTTGGACTTTCATCTGTAGGAGTGGAATGATATTGTCTTATACTTGTTATAATTATTCCTTATAATTTTTGGAATTTTGGATAATGCGGATCTATCTAAGCTGAGGTTGAACCAGTGTTCGAGTATGAATTCTGATGGGTATTTGGAATAAACAAACTGACCATAAGTATCATAGTCGGAGACGGAAGATATTTCGTTTGTGTCTATATTTTTGATTATTGCTCTGTACCACTTGGTTTTGCAGTGCTTCTCAATGGTTTTTTTCAATATTTTTAACTTAGTTTTTTGAAATAATATATGATGGCTCGTGAAGCTTATTAAAGGCTGGGTGTTTTTGCCGAGTAATTTGTCGTAGGTAATAAAAAGCGGAATATAACAAAGTTGGCCGTTCACGGTTAATATCACTTTGTTGTCATGAATAAACACTTGCGGACGGCAAAATATTGTATCAGCATCAGCAACCAGGAAGAAATCACTTTTTACGTATTTATCACCACTCCATTTAAGTAATTGTTGAAATAGCCAACCGGACCTATCTATTCCAGAGACGGAATAAGTGATATCCCCTTTTGTTATCGGTAAAACTGTATCTTCGTCTACAAACACGCATTTTTTCTGTTTGCAGAGCCTTTCTATGTTTTTTGTTTTGGGGCTTATTATCACGATATTCTCAATCGGATGTTTAATATTTTTTCTTATGGAATCGATTACACATCCCAATACTTCAAAATCTTTTTGGGCAGCGGCTATTACAATGTCGATGGGAATATCGGAATGAATGTTGTTGTTAAAATTAATATCGCGTTTGACCGCTTTCTTAAACAGAAGATATGAAGTTATAATTCTGTTTTTTAGCAATAGGATGGGATGTCTTAGATAATATCTTACTATTTTCTTTAGTACACTGGTCATAATTTATGTATAAATAGTTTTTCTTATACCAAGAATTCCGTGTTTACTTCGACCAAAATTCAGGAGGGGTATGTCGCCATAATATGCTGCGTATGAACTAAAACTACTTTCGGAAGCGATTATTACATCGCACCTTGACATTGCCAACATATCTTCGATCATGGAGTCGGGGCCGAATCCCGCCACAATGTCTAAGCCTGTAAAATTATTCAAATCAATTTTGGAGTCTGAAAAGAGAATAAATTTCACCTTTTTATTTCCTTTATAATATTTTGCAATAAAAAGCCTTAAGATACTTGCTACCTCAGGTTGACTAAAATATAACTTGCCCCCTCTGTATCTCTTGTAGTCACCCTGACGAATATGAACAGCAACCAAGCAGCAATTTCTGAATCTTTTAAGAAAGTTGTCTACTTTCTTGACAACGTTTGCTTCGGGTAGGAATTTTTTTGTGATTTGCTTGCGATATTTTTTTACACCTTTAGGGTTTTCAAATTGTCCACCGTCAAGATAGACGTATTTACATCGGTTGGATTCAATTAGCCTGATAATTTTTTTATGATTTGGCTTAGTAACTCGGGTTGGTGGTAAATTGAGCTTTTGATCAGGTTTAATTTTAATTACCACTCCCTTTTGGAGTATAGGCATTAATGAAGAGCAATATTTATACATTTTATAGAAAAGGTAATTACTCGCATGAGAATCGTTAATTTTGAAGTTATTCAAAAACTCAAAAAACTTAACAAGAGGGTTCGGATCATGGAACCCGTAGTATTTATTATATGCAAAAAAGGATGGGTTTGAACACTTGTAACCATTTTCTAAGCAGAAGGCATATACATTTGTATAGAGCCAGAGTTGATTACCCAGCCTTCCCCCGCCATGTCTTAATATGATTATTTCTTTATCGGCCTTGCCAGCCAAGCTTTGCTTATCGATTTTTTTGGGCTTCATCTTTTTAATAGAAATCTTAGTGTTAGCCTTTTAATTTTTTGTATGTAGAGTAAAGTTTTATTCCAAAAAAGACCAAACCGGTAATATTTAGACCAAATAATAATAGTATCCAGTTCCTCGGTACGTCCCAGTAGAACAAATTTCTAATCCACCAAAAGTCGGGGAGTCTTTCAAAGGTTTGGGTGTGGATATCCCAGACCTTCCAAGGATCTTTGTTTGTTCCCCCCCAGTTATTATAGATAGCCCCTGTTGTTTTTGGCCCCAGGGCAGAAACATTAGGTACGCTTATGCTTTCCAGGTTTTGGCTTTGACCGTCTATGTACATGCCAATAAGTCCCAATATTTGTTTATTTTCTTTCAAGATTGGCATTTTTCCATAGTCGACTTTGATTATAAGTATGTTCCCTTTATCTTTCAGTGTTTGTCCGTCTATGGACAAACCAATTGTTTTTCTTTCCGTGACTTTAAATACCACTGGCGTTTTTTGTAATTGTTTTCCGTTTAATACAATAGAAACTTTTTCACCCGCCTTTGTATCAGAAATCGGGTGATTGATTAAATCAAAAGAAATCTTTTCAATACTTGCTTGCGAATTATTATCAAAGCTTATGTATCCTGTTTCTTCAACAGCTCTCCACCGCTCCGGCCCTACATTAAAAGGAAAGCTTATGCCGTCAAAGAAGCGAACATTGTATTTGCCGTAATTATGGCTAAGAGGAAAAAGCACTGATAATTTAACCAGTTTTTTAGACATCATAATTATCGGGCTGTAACGGGGTAGGAGATTTGTATAAACATAAACGTTGTAATTGGTGTTGTTTATAAAAAACTCCTTTTCCAATTCTTGAAATTTGATTTGATAAGGCATTAAAATTCCCATGAATTCAACATATAGGCCAACCAGGCAAAGTGGAACAAAAACCAAAAACTTTGCTTTTCTTGTGATTTGCGTATAGAGATGACTGACAACTAACATTGCCAGGGGGATTAACGGCGTTAAATAACGCGGACCCCAACTTGATTCGCCGTGCCAAATTCCGACTACTCCCTCCCCAGTAGTACTAATTAATACATAAACGGAATAGAAGACAATAAGAATAAAAGAGTATGAGAGAAGCAGGATAAGTTCGGGGATTAACTTTTTTTGTATTTTAAACCAAAATATAAGCATTACTAATATAACTGGAGAATATATAAAGATGCTTCGCCCGGGACTGAATAGTTGGCCGAAGACTCCCTCGAAAAAAACAGGAAGTGTGGTGTAAGTGGTGATAAAGCTTATGAAATTTGTTGCCGTCGAAATAGATGAAGAGCCTATTGCGGGTGCCTTAAGATTTTCAAACCAATAGGAGATGTAAATAAATGGTACTGCTCCAAAGACTAAGGAAAAGGTGTTAAAGATAGTTTCCTTTATCGACTTGGAATTGAAGGAGGGTTTAATTAAGGCCACATAATATAGAATGTACGGAAGTAAGGCCAACAAAGATGTCAGGTTATATGTAAGCAGGGCTACGCCAAAATTTGCTCCTGAGAAGATAAGCAGTATCTTGGTTTTGGTTCTACTAAAGCGCTTCAGCAGGTAAAATGACAGAACCAAAGAGCTTACGAACATCATATGAGGTATCAAGTGTTTGGAGTAGACAAACAGGTTTGTTGTAAAAAGAGAAATGAAAGTCATAATTATTGATTGTCGCTTGGTTAGATTAAGCTCCAGGAAGAAAAGAAAAAGCGTAATTCCCAAAAGTGCGGCAAAGAACGTGTTTGTAAAACTGGGGGTAAGCAGACCTAACCAATCCGACTCAAGTGGAAAATGAACAGGGGGTTGAATATCAAAATGTTTGTAGACGGAATCTGTTAAAGCAACGGCAGGAATCATTGCCAGAGAATAGCCAAGTCCTGTAAAGCTGTATGTCCTTCCGTCTTTACCTACATAGGTGGACATATGTATATTTTCCCCTGTATTTTTTCCTGTATCGTCTTTGATGTATTCATATAAAGGTGCAGTTGGCCCCTTGCCGTAATAAATGTTTCTTGCAACCGCCAGATACTGAAGTCCGTCCTGTGATTCAACGACTCCCGATACAAAGATCGAAAAGGCAAAGACCAAAAAGAGAAAGAGATACAAGATAAATCTTTTCATTTTAATTTTTTATACGAAGAGTAAAGTTTTATTCCAAAAAAGATTAAACCGGTGATATTTAGACCGAGCAATGATAATATCCAGTTCCTCGGTACATCCCAGTAATAGAGGTTTCTGATCCACCAAAAGTCGGGAAGCCTCTCAAAAGTTTGGCTATGAATATCCCAGACCATCCAAGGGTCCTTGTTTGTTCCTCCCCAGTTGTTATATACAGCCCCCGTGATTTTGGGTCCGAGTGGGGAAACGTTCGGTACGCTTATGCTCTCCATATTCTGGCTTTGACCGTCTATGTACATGTTTAAAAGTCCTAATATCTGTTTGTTATCTCGGAAAATTGGCGTTTCCCCATAGTCTATTCTAATGACTAACTCATTTCCTCTAGCCTTTAGTATTTGCTCATCTATGGTTAAATCGACTGTTTTTCTTTCTGTCGCTTTAAATACAACTGGCGTTTTTAGCAGTTGTTTTCCATTTAGGCTAAAAGAAACTTTTGCATCCACTTTTGTTTCTGAAATTGGATGGTTAATTAAATCAAAAGAAATCTTTTTAATACTTGCTTGGGAAGCGTTGTCAAAGCTAATGTATCCTGTTTCTTCAATAGATCGCCATCGCTCGGGTCCCACATTAAAAGGAAAGCTGATTCCGTCAAAGAAACGAACATTATATTTGCCGTAATTGTAACTAAGAGGGAAAAGCCCGGATAATTTAACCAGCTTTTTTGACATCATTATGATTGGGCTATAACGTGGAAGAAGATTGCTGTAAACGGGAGCATTGTAATTGGTACCATTTATATAGAATTGTGCTTCTAATTCATGAAATTTAATTTGATACGGCATTAAAATTCCCAGAAATTCTATATATAGACCCGCTAAACAAAGAGGCAGGAAAACTAATAATTTAGCTTTTCTTGTAATTTGAGAATAAATATGACCTACCGTAAGCATTGCCAGAGGAATAAGGGGTGTTAAATAACGCGGGCCCCAGCTTGATTCACCGTGCCAAATGCCGGAAATTCCCTGTTCAGGCGAAGCATTAAATACCATCACGGAATAAAAAAATATAAGGATTATCGAGTAGGAGATTAGGAGGGTTAGCTCTGGGATTAACTTTTTTTGTATCTTAAACCAGAAGATTAGTATTGCTAAGATAACTGGGGAATAAATAAAGATGCTTCTTCCGGGACTAAGAAGTTGGCCGTAAATACCCTCGAAAAATACGGGGATAGGAACATTGTTTATAATATAAGCTAAAAAGCCGGTTGCTACCGAAGGAGAAATAGAATTGAATTCTGCCGATGCCTTAAGCTTATCGAACCAAAAATATAAATATATAAAAGGAATGGCGCCCAGTAGAAAGGAAAAGGCGTTAGTGAGAAGATTTTTCAAATATTTTAGACTAAGATTGGGTCTTGTTAGAGTTAGATAGTATAGAAAGTATGGTGGAATGGCCAAGAAAAATGTTGGATTATAAGTAAGCACTACCACACCAAAGCAAGCACCTGAGAGGGTAAGCAAGATTTTGTTTTTAGTTCTTGCGAAGCGCTTTAGTAAGTAGAATGACAGAACTAAAGAAGTTACAAACATCATATGCGGCATTAAATGCTTGGAATAGACGAATAAGTTTGTTGTAAAAAGGGAGATAAAGGTCATAACTATTGACTGCCGTTTGGTTAACTTTAACTCCAGAAAGAAAAGAAACAGAGTAATTCCCAGGAGAGCTGCGAAGAATGTGTTAGTGAAACTGGGGATAAGTAGACCTAACCAATCCGACTCAAGAGGAAAATGAACCGGAGGTTGAACATCAAAATGTTTGTAGACAATGTCGGTCAGGGCAACAGCAGGAACCATTGCCAAGGAATAGCCCAGGCCCGTAAAGCTGTAGCTTCTTCCGTCCTTACCTACATAGGTGGCCATATGTATATTCTGTCTTGTGTTGTATTCGTAAGGCGGAGCAGTTGGTCCACGGCCGTAATATATATTTCTGGCAACAGCCAGATATTGAAGTCCATCTAGGGATTCAACTACCCCTGATACGAAGATTGAAAGGAGAAAAGCCAAAAAGAGAAAGAGATATAAGATGAACTTTTTCATACCTGTTCGTATAATAAACTATTGTTGACAGAGGCACAAGATTGGTAAAGTTTTAATTAGCTCTTGTAGTAAAAAGTTGTGACCTTTACCAGAAGCCCGCCTATGGGTGAAGGACCCATAAAGTGGATAGGTAATAGCCTTGTTTTGTCTAGAACTCTCTTAACTTTCGGTATTATGTTTGTATCGTCAGCTATTATAAACCCGCCTCTATTTAAATGTGTTAATGCTTCCCTCGCACACTCGGCTCGATATGAACCATCAATGATAATAATATCGAAAAAACCTTTAATCGCGTGAATATATTTATCTTTGTCATTAATTAACTGCACCGAAGGGCATTTCTTTACTATTTTCTGATACCATAGCAAGTCATCCTCAACACTTTGAATGGATTTGGCCTTCCGATGAAAAAATATTGTAGAATTTCCAGATCCGTATTCAAAGATATTTTTATCCTTGAGATTAATAGACTTTAAGTAGTCAATTGCAGGGTACGAGAACCAGGGCAGAGGATTACCAGAATTGTCAATTGAACTCCACAGTAGGGCAGATTTGAATAGTCCTTTGCTTACCACAAGGTGGTACGAAGCTTTGAGGCTAGTATAGAGCGCGTATATTATGGGTAAGTAATGTGTTAGCCTTTCTTTCATAGAATATACATTGGTCTAATTTACCTCGTTATTCATTAATTACAAATACATCTCGATCAACTTTAGTTATAGCGTCTGAGTTTGATAGTTTGCCGTAAAGATTTTTGTAGCTCGTTAGGTTGAGGCTCGACAGATTGTCAGTATTAACCCTTAGAATATCGACCTGGTTTTTTTTGAGAAGATCAACTAGAAGTGTCGGATCGTTACTATTTAAATTGCTATAAAATTGATCCTTTAAACTTAGTAGACTAGGCAAATCATATCCGCTGTAACCGTTTACGAGGAGGCAGTTGGTGTATGTGGTTGCCAGAAGCTTTTTGGTGATGTACGTTAAGCCTTCGGCAATATTGGTTCCCGCGTCAAAATGAGTTATGGGAACTTCGAGTACTATCGTCTTTTTAGTCGAGCAAATGTTTCTTAGAATCTCATCACTACTATTTAAGTAGGAGTCTTTAAATGTAACAAATTGACCAGGTAGGATATCGGCAATGAGCAAAATTAGTATTGAAAGCAATACCCATTTTGTTTTTATTTTTGAAAGAAAAGAAATTGAAAAGTAGGTTAGCCCTAGGTAAAAAAGAAAAGACCATCGTGCGACCCCTCTTATAGTATCAAAAAAGGGAACATACTTTACAAATGGAATATATGGGTATCCCAGGGAAAATAAAAACCCAATTAGCATAATAGTCAGGAAGAATATATCGGTTGGTTGGGCTGAGAAATGGAGTGAAAAATCCTTCTTGGATTTCCCAAGCTTAACAATACCCAGAATTGCCAGACCACAGAGTACAAATCCGGGAAAGGAGGCACTTTCGCCATATTGGTGTTTATTATATGACTGCCATTTTTTGATAATCGGGTTTTGGTAAAAAATCCCGTTTTGTCTGGGAAAAAGATAATCTGAAACCTTGGCCGAATAGGTCAGATATTCTCCAAGATCCCTTTTGATAGCAAAATTTTTTCTTGCATCCATATAGCCCTTGATGAAAACTCCGTCGATAATGGCAAAAGTTAAAATAATTACCAAAAGTTTGATTGCGGAATTTTTGATTCCAAGGCCCTTGAAGGCTTTTATCAAAAGGAAAAATGATATAGCCACGAGAGTGAAAAATGTCAGGTACACACTTGCCAAAAACTGAACTGCAAGAAGAATCCCAATGAGAATTTCGTTAATAGAGTAACTTTTTGAGGTGTTTTTAACCAGCAAATAGAGAATCAGGAAGAATGGCCAGTAGTTCTGCATTTGAAAGTGCCCCATTTGCGTGTAGAAAAAAGGGGAAAAAACTATGGCAAGGCCTCCTGCAAAGGCAAGAAGACTGTTTTTGAAAAGTTTGTTGAAAAGGATGTAGACGGAGATATAGTTTAAAAAGAATGTGGTTACAAAAGTGAGGTTAAATATTAAGATTGGATTCTTTGTAAAAAAAGAAAAGGGAATACCAATTAATGACTGAGTTATGAGGGTGTCGGACAAGAAAAGCGTATTTGTATAAGGATAGAAGGCATTTAAGTTAAACAGATTTTGAAAGTCCAGGGTTCTTAAATGGTTTATGTTTTCGTTTATGACCCAGGAGACATAGGCATAATCTCTCCAGTCAATCAGGTTGGTTGTGATATTTGTTAGTAGGGATCTAAAGACAAAAGCAAAAACTAAGGCAAAGATTAAAAAATAGCCCAGATGCTTTTTCATTTTAGAAGATTGTACTTGATGATCAAGTACAGTGCTTGGACTCCGTCTTTCCAGCCGATTTTCTTACCTTCCTCATATGTTCTTCCGGAATATGAGATGCCGACTTCGTATATTTTGATTCCTTTGACTTTGGATACCCTCGCTGTTATTTCGGGTTCAAAACCGAAACGGTTACTTTCTAGCTTTTTTGCCAATGTTCTAATCAGTTCCCCTTTAAAGACTTTGTATCCTGTTTCCATATCAGTCAGATTCAAGTTGGTAAATATATTTGAGATAGTGGTTAAGGCTCTGTTGACGACATAGTGCCAAAAATACAGGACTCTATGGGCCGAGCTGGTGGAAAGCCTTGATCCATAAACCACATCGGCATCGTTTTCTATAAACGGTTTGATTAAAACTGGGTAATCGTTAGGATTGTATTCCAGGTCTGCATCTTGAATTAACACGATATCCCCTGAGGTTTTTTGGAAGCCATCTCTAAGCGCAGCTCCTTTGCCTTCATTTAACTTTTTGAAAATAACTTTAAGGTTTGCCTTTTTGTATTTATTCTTAATTTTGTGAAGAATTTTTGGTGTTAAGTCGCTGCTTCCATCATCAATGATTATTATTTCTTTTCTCAGACCAAGAGAATTCGCATCTACCACCTTTTTGATGGCTTTCTCAATAAACTTTTCTTCATTATAGACGGGGATAACAATTGAAAGGGATTTAGGTGTTTTCATTTGAACAAAAAGTAGACCCCTGTAATAATAAAAACTATTCCGGCCATTTTAATTGAGGTTACGGGCTCTTTCAATACAAAGAAGCTTAGAGCAACAATGGCGATATATGTTAATGATAGGGCAGGGTAGGCGACAGAAAGAGGAAATTTTTGCAGAACAAAAAGCCAGATAATTGATGATGCTCCATATGCGATAAAACCTAAAAGTACTAAAGGGGAAAAAAGTGTTTTTATGATGGCTTGAATATTTGGTTCAAGAGTAGATGCTAAAACACCCCTTTTTAGGAAAAATTGGCCAATAATAGCAAGAACCATAGAACTTGTTAAAAGTAGATACTTCATATTAAGAACACATTATATAACTAATTTATGAACCATGTGAAGATAAAAATGATACAATTTTACTAATGATAAAGAAAGTAAAAGTGTTGATTGCGACCTTTTCTCAACCGAAATATCTTTTTTCATATGCATTTTTAATTTTATTACTCCTTCTTTTTCGGAACCCATTTTCCCAGAGAACTCTAATTCCAAATTTAGAACCCTACCCGGATACGATTCATTATTTGACCCCGGCCAGAAGTTTTGTCATGGGTGGCCCCTTTAAAATAATCAGGGAAGGGAGAACCACAGATCCGGGGGTTTCTCCTCTTTATTCAACATTTCTAATCCCGTTTTACTTTATCAACATTGACGTAAGGGTGTTTTATATTGCCAATGTTCTTCTTTCGCTTACATCCCTCATTCTGTTTTTTTGGATACTTAAAAAAATTACAGAGGACAAATGGATAATCGGTTTTACATTATTTTTGTTTGCAACAAATTTTTTTGTCTATTGGTATCCGCAGTGGGCGATGGCAGAAAACTTAATACTGCCCCTATATTTGGGGGGTGTAGTGTTGTTGGTATCTAAAACTAGCATTGTGAATTTACTGCTTGCCGGTTTCGTATCAGCGTCTTTTTACGGAGTTAAATATGCAAGTGTGCCTCTTACCGCGGTTTATGGTCTTTTGTATTTTATTAAAATCATTTTTGATCTTCAAGGGAACAAGAACCTGCTTTTTAAGAAACTGGGGATATATGTTTTGTTCCTAACCGTTTTCTTAGTAGGAATAGTATTATACGGTTATTCTATTAATGGTGTTAATCCTGTCTCGGGAATAATAAGTATAATCCGCGCGTTTTTTGGCAAAATTACACAAGGCGTTTCATCTGTAGCCCAGGTTTCTAATCCCTGGATGTCGGTTATGTATGTAAAGACCAATCTTCCTATGTATTTGAATGGCCTTATCGGTAGAAGCGAAAGGTTTCTTTGGGATTTTACCCCCCTGGTGCCCGTTTGGGTCGGTGTGTCGGGTGTGATTGGTTTAATAGCGGGTTGTTTTACCCCACAAAAAACTCGCTACCTGTCTATTAGCTTGATTGCCCTCTTGTTATCTCAGATTCTCTTTATGTCAATGTTTTATGCAGTGGATATGCGATATATTTATTTCGCTATTCCAACGCTACTTCTGGGTTTTTCATTGCTCCTTGGTAATTTACGCACAATACTCATGAACAGGCGGGTATATTCCGTATTTGCTTTGATAATATTCGTAGCCTTTGGCTATTATTTTTTTGGTAATGCCTTGAGGATTAAAAACCAGATAGTTCTGAATATTAAGTATGCGGAAACTCCCTGGTATTATATTTCAGTTTTAAAATTAAATGAATATTTTGTGCAGGAAAATATCATTAAACCGGTTGTTATTTCTCCTATGCCCCCATACTACATCGATTACTACTCCAACGGGAATTATCGGCTTTTGCCGTTGTCTCCTGTGCAAGAATTCAGAAGTGGCAAGGTGCAAGCTTGGGGAGATTACAATTATTCAGATTTGCATGGAGTCTATAGGAAAGTGCTGGAAGAAGGAGGACGGCTATACGTTTCCACATATGGTTTAGGAAACGAGGCTTATTTGCATAGGGCCTTCGATGATCTGAGAAATGATTTTGTTCTTAAAGAAGTCAGTAATAATTGTTACGAGCTATGTAAGATTTACAAACTTGAATTGAAGAATGGTAAGAATATTTAAGCTTTTTGCGATTTGGCGGGTGTTTCTTTTTTTACCTGTTTTTTTGGGGGTT
>Ga0315284_10001761_pt1 | contig 30843 bp, 22 predicted proteins | sample YL17G09_16_MG_FD_203696 | JGI IMG/M metagenome (GOLD analysis project Ga0315284, IMG submission 203696) | Sediment microbial communities from Yellowstone Lake, YNP, Wyoming, USA - YL17G09_16 | ecosystem: Environmental > Aquatic > Freshwater > Lake > Sediment | place: USA: Wyoming | collected...
ATCTTGAGCAACGGGATGAGTTCGAGCTACAACGCCATGCAGGTGGAAGTGCGGCGCAGGCTCTCCCATGGCTTGCAGCTGCAGGGCAATTACACGTTCGCCAAGGTGCTGAGCAATTCCGGCATATCCGGATCGCAGAGCGAATTGGATCCGGACCTGGATCTGCGCAATCCGGGTTACAGCCGCAGCCGCGCATCTTACGATATCCGCCACACCCTCCATTTCAATGGTGTCTATGAAATCCCGATCGGCAGCGGCCGCCGCTGGGCCTCCCACGGAATCCTCGGGAAAGTGCTGGAGGGCTGGCAGACCGGCGCCCTCTGGACCTCGCGTTCGGGCGCTCCGATTACAATTACGTCGGGCCGTGCCACGGTGACCCGCAACAACGGGTCGAACCCGGCTGTCGCGGTCGGCGTCAGCGACCAGCAGGTGTGTTCGGACCTCGGCGTGTACAAGATTTCCGCCGGCGTACTCTACCTGCCGTCAAAGTACTGGCTGGCCGGCGCGACGCCGGGGACCACGCTCGGCGCGGATCCCTCGATGCTGACCAATCCGGCCGCGGGCTCGCTCGGCGACCATCCGCTGCGCAGTGGCGCGTGCAGCGGCGCACGCTTCACAAACATCGACATGAACTTCGTCAAGAAGACAAGGATCCGCGAGCGAATGACATTCGAGTTCCGCGCGGAGTTCTTCAATATCTTCAACCATCCAAACTTCAGCATACCGAGCGGCAACATCAACAATGCTAACTTCGGCGTAATAACGAGCACCGTCGGCAGCCCGCGTGAGATTCAGTTCAACGCGCGCATCAATTTCTGACGCGCCCGAGTTTACAGGCCGGGAACCTCTTTAGGTTCCCGGCCTCTCTCAGCACGCTTACGTAATGAAGCGGGGATACGCTAGTGAATCTTTTCCCCACGTTTATGCCCGTCATGGCACGATCGTTTCGAATTCTCCCACCGCCTGCTATGAGCCCGTCCGAAATCAGCACGGGCCTCTCCTGATTCTCAGACGGGCTCCTGACCCCGCAAGCGAGCCTCCAATGCGTTCAAGACCTCTTTCACCGTGTAGCGATCAAAGAGTTCTGCCTTGAAATCTGGAAAGCCCAGCGCCCCCGAGTCGAGCTTGATGGTCATCGTTCTCAGATGAAACCGCGTCTCACTGCCTTGATCTTGGCCAATGTGGCGTTGCGCATCTGCGCTGTGGAGGAACACGTCTTGGAAGCAATGGAACTCGCCATCCCCAAGCGCGGTTTCATAGGCATCCTCGGAGAGGACGACAAACACCACCACCTCACTTCGGGTCTTCAAGAGTTCTGTTACGGACGGATACTCGAGGACACTAAGCGGCCCCTCCGGCATAAAATATTCCTTTGGGTGAGGAAAAGGGCCACGCGGGATCTCGGGAAGAGGAGGGAGGGGTGCTGGGAGTTCCTGGAGATCGACGGTTTCCACCCAACGGCGATCGCGATAGAGGCGCTGATGGACTCTGTCCCACGTGGGGCTCTCAGGGACCAGAAACTCCCATTCCGGCTCGCCGGCCAGAGATTTCCTCAAGCGAAACATGGCCGTAACGCCCATCGGGCCCACGCAGGCATACACGGCGTCGGTATCAAAATCTCTCAGGTATTCAACTTCCAAGTACGATCTCCCCATCGTATCTAACCGGCGGCCCCAGTACTTGATCGAGAGTTTTTTGACAAAACCGTGAAATCCGTGGAATCCGTGGCGTTTTTGTTTTGATTTCTCCAGGAGTGACTCTCACTTCCGATTACACCCCCCGCTTCGGCTTTGAATGCTTTTTGTCCCGGAATATGATAATTTGATTTTCGACGGGCAAAGTCAAATCAATCGGACAGGAAGACGAACCGGCAATGGATGACGATTTTTCTGTTGAAGATGAAGTAGTAGAGAATGAGGCCGCAGAGGATGAAGGAGCAGAGGATGAAGGAGCAGAGGAAGAAGTAGCAGAGGAAGAAGTAGTAGATGCCGAAGCAGAGGAGGGTCTTGAAGAAACTGCCTTTGAAGAAGCCCCTCTACCATCGGAGGTCGATGACGCGGAGCCTGCGGGGAACGGTCCCTACGTAGTTCAGCAAGGGGAGAGCATTTCATCCATCGCCAGTGCGCACGGTCTGTTCTGGGAAACGATCTGGTGGGATCCTGTCAACTCGGCGTTGCGCGAGACACGCGGAAATCCGGATGTACTGTTGCCGGGAGACAGATTGACTATTCCCGAAATAGAGATCAAGCATGTTCCAGCCGCTACCGATATGCGGCATCGATATGTCCGGCGTGGGGTGCCTGCGATGCTGCGCCTCCGGCTGGTGGACGCTGCAGGCGAGCCGCGCGCTGGGGTGCCGTATACCTTGGACGCGGGCGGGATGACCTTCTCCGGCGAAAGCGATCCGGACGGCTGGATTAAACACCCCGTTCCCCCCGACGCCCGGACCGGGAAGCTGCGGTTCAATGATGGACTGGAAGAGTACGATTTAAGCTTGGGCGAGGTCGATCCGATCGAGTCCATCACCGGAATTCAGGCGCGTTTACACAATCTGGGATACGATTGCGGCATGGTGGACGGCATCTGCGGGCCGCATACGAGTTCGGCCCTGACCGAGTTCCAGGAAGCGAACGGCCTGCCTCCTTCGGGAGAACCTGACAAGGCCACAAAAGAAAAACTCCTCGCCGCACATGGCGGATGAGCCTAGCGCAGCCATATGACAGAGCCAGACAGCCTTCCATTGGTCCATGAAAATGACGCGGGAGTGGCCGGCCATCACCCCAAATCAGCCGCCGGGAAACATGCCGTCTCCGTCGGTGTTGCCGCCGGCAAGACCGGGAACACCCTGGCGCCCGATAATCGTCCGGTTTCCTGTTGGCGGGTCGACGATATTTGCTTTGCCTTCGACAAGGCGTATCTCGAGGTGAATTCGCAGAAGGCCTTCGATCAGTTGCATCAGCTGCTGGAAGAGGCGAAAAAAGGCGATATCATGCGGCGCTACAAGCGCCTGCCCCTTCTCGCCCTGTTCGGCCATGCGGATCGCGTCGGGAAAGCACGCTACAATAAAAAGCTGAGCGAAGCGCGAGCCAAGTGTATGTACGGCGCTCTCGTGCGCAAACCGCAAATCTGGATTGATGTTTTCAAGAGCTTCAACCAAACGAAGTACCTCAAAGGGCGCCTGAAGAAGGATGGCTATTTGACCGCCGGTCTCGGTATCAAAGATGCCATCCTCCAATACATGAACGTTCTATGCCGCTCTCTGCAGCTCGAGGACGCCGACTTCGTCAGCGGCAAGGGCTATCAAGGATGCGCGGCGTTCAATCCGGTGTTCGTCCTGCCTGAAAGTGAATGGAAACAGCTCCAGGGGCCCAAGAATAAAAGCCGGCGGGACGAGTTGAACCAGGTCAACCGCAGGGTGGTGGGATTTCTGTTTAAACCGGATGTGCCTGCCGACAATCAACGCTGGTTCTGCAAGAAGTATCCGGACGTCAATGCCTGTGCCAAGCGCCTCGTCAAGGGCTACCGCAAACGCCTGGGTGAAAAGCTGGCGGAACAGCGCGAGTTTGGGAAACCCGGTGAAGCCGGAGAAACCTTCGCCTGCAGCTTTTACGAAAAGCTGGCCAGGTCATCGCCTTGTGAAATAGCCAAGAGGATCCCGCGCGAGGTATGGAGGATCCGCCTCACGGCATTTTTCAACACGAACGGCGGGAAAAAAGTGTCAAGATCCAGCGTGGTTGCGGTTTTTAGGTTTACCTTCGTGTTGAATATCCTGCTTGAGAAACCCGGACAGGATTGGGTGGTAACCCAAACCGATGTCGTCAACGTAAGAACCGAAGTGGAACCGAAGGTTGACCCCAACGTGGTGAAAGTGCTGCGCACGGAATACGTCAACAAGGCCAGGATTTTAGGCCTGAAAGGTTCACCCTTGGATGCTTCCGTTCTATGGAGCGATGGTACGAATCCGAATACCTCCGCGGATTACATTGAAATCTCGGCGCATGTGGCGCCTTTCTGGAAGCAACAGGGAATGCGCAAATTGAACATTCAGTGGCCATCCCTTCTCACGCCCAAGGTAGCGATCACCAACAAGATTGTGGCATCGTACAACAAGAAATCGCGTGTGAAGCAGCTCGACGGCAGTGAAGCGACGGAACAGCTCACTCTCGATACCTCAACCAACGAGCTGTACGCCTTGGGATTCCTCGACCGGGCGCGCGCACATGTTCTGCCGCTGGTGAAAACCGAGCTGCAGTTCCGGTACAAACACGAAGGCAACTACTGGCTTGTGTATACCTACTCGATTGATAGATAGGCAGGCTTTGGCGCCTCTGCTTGTGTGCGCAGGGTGCTTTTGCAATGCCGTCAGCGTAAGGGAGGACGGCGGCAATCCGCGTCGACGGAACTGCAGCCCCAGGCTCTTGATCCTCCTGACGATTCCCGGGAAATCAACACTTCGCCGGAGTCCAGCATGACGCGCGAGCGCTTCCGGCACGGCAATCTCCGTCAGAGGCAGGCCGCGCTTCCTCCCCTCTTCGATCAGCGGATTGGCAGGGCCTCACGGCTACAGGCCGTCGACTTAGTACACGGTTCCATAAATAAGATGATGTATTTCTTAGGACGCGGATGAACGCGGATGAACGCGGGTTACGCAAAAACTATCCGCGTTTGCCTGCGTTCATCCGCGTCCCGAAAAATACTTCGCCGTATTTATGAATCACAGTACTTAGCCCGCTCCAGGCGCAAGACCGTGCGCCGAACCGGCCTTCCCTCGGCCGCGAGTGGTTGCACGACCGGTAGTGGGCGCCGTGCTCTGCGGAAAGTTACAATGCTTTTTCCAATATTGAAATAATGGCGTCGGTACGATCCTGGACGTGATCGACGTTGACGAGCTTGTCATCGAGCTTCAGCACACCGCCTTCGCAAGAAAACCCCTTTCCGTCGTAATATTGTCCTGTTCTCAGAACCTCGACTTTCTTGAGGGTCTCCTTCACGGCCTGTTTGCCGAGATCGTCGGCGCACAAAGACTTGAGGGCGGCGATGAACGGCTCAAAGTAGATTTTGGTCCAGTACTCGTTATAGAGGCGAGCCTCGTTGGGCTCGGCGAGACTGTCCCAGTTGATCTCCATCGGAACTTCGAAACCGGCAGCATCGTCGATCTGCTTCTTGAGATCCGGATACAAAGCGGTCTGAAATTCCAGTGTGGCGCGGCGTTCTGTAAGTCCCATGAGATGCCCTCCCGTAGTTGTGTGTAAGCTCGTAATACTTCAAACCATTGGCGCTCATTCTACATTTGTCCAATGAGGACAATCAAGAAACGAATCCGTCCCGTCGAGTCCGAGGGATGATCCGGATGAGAGAGGATGTACTTCATAAGCCAGACGGGGCGGATCCAGCCGGGCTTGCTCCTGCCCAATTCACATCCAAAACCTTGAGGTGATGACAGGATCATCAGGTCCACTATGTTGATTCACTCTTTGTTTGCAGCAGCTGCGCATACCGAATGCCAACATCATTGCGCGTGCAGACCAGGTGGCTCCAGGCGGCGACACACTGAAGGCATTGGTCCAGGGTCAGCGCTTGGTTTGCTGCCACTTCCATCAGGTTGCCAGAAACATTCATCTCCTTTAGCAGCCTGACGTAGGCAGCCAGCGTGGCCACAGGTTCATCCGGCAGGAGCGGCATGTCATCAAGTTCCTCGAGCGCATCAACCGCCCAGTCGCCGTTCCCGTCGGAGTGGCTTGAGCCGTCATCCGGCGGCGCCGGAAGGTGGACGGGGGGATCGGCATCCCGCCTGTAACCCAACTTCTCCGCCAGCTGCAGCAGGCACTCCTGGCGACGCTCTGATAGCATGGCGGGCGCCTTCCACAGGTCCACAACAGACCCAAGGATGCTGTCGCGGCATTCCGGATAATCCTGCGCCAGCAATTCCAATAGAGCCAGCGCACTCTCATGGGGAGATTCCATCCGGACATCGGCTTTGAGAAATTCCAGAAGGGCGCGGATGAACGCATCCAGCCCCCGCGGATTGCCCGCAAATGAAGGACCAAAGCCTCGATACCCATCCCGGAGCTTTAAGAGGATATTGTCGCAGCGCCTCAGCGGATCGCGATCCGGGAACAATGCGACTAGAGGAGGCAAGACTTCCTCGGGATAAAACGCCGCCATTCTGACGGTCGGAGCGACGGCATAGGTCTCAAGATCCCAGTAATCGAGGCGATCCTCACAGACCATATCCAGCAAGGCATGAGCAAGCTCGACCACCGCGGCGCGGTCATCATCCATGTGCGGGGCGAGGACATCCATATTTTCCGACAGGAGTCCCAACAAACCGCGGCACATTTCATGCAATTCCGCATCGCGACATGTCTGGGATATGGCGCGCAGAAGTGCTCCCACGCTGCCCAGGAATAGCTGCGCACCTTCCAGGCTCATCAATTTCCACAGGCGCGGATCATGATGCCTGAGCGCATCGAAGGCTTTCATTCGAACCGCGGCTGCATAAGACCCAAAGGCCAAGCGCGCAAGGAATCGGCCGGTCTCCAGGCATTTTGGCCACATGGAAGGACGATTGGCTTCGCCCGCATCGGTCATTTCCTCTCGCGCCGGCATCCAGTCCAGCTGCGAAGCGGCAATCCCGGCCAGGGTCCGCAGGAGATCCTCATCCCCACGGGCTGCCATTTGAACAACCGATGGATGAGAAAAGTCGACGTGCTCCGGAGAATTCCAGACCGAGGAACAAAGCGATAAGAACAATCCCGATGCGATGATCGCCGGCACCAGTTTCTCACTTGCGGGCAGGTTTTTGACATCAAGCAACATCCTGAAGACTTCGGCATCGCCGTGGCGCCGCGCGACAACGATAAGACGCTCGACGATTTCCGGCGTCAGGTTCTCCAGCAGCAAACGCGCTCCGGAATACCGGATGGATTCATCGCCGTGTTCAATCGCTGCGAGGACGGGGTGAATGAGCGTCGCCGGCAATGGGCTGGAGAGACAGCCGAGGATTTCCATGCGCATCTCATCTCCGCCTTCACTTAGAAGGGATCCGACCCCCGGTGAGTTGCGTTTCGCAAGATATCTCCGCGCCACAGTTCTTTTCTGTTCATCGGAATCCGACAGCGCTTGGGAAACAATCCCCTCGTCACCGAGAGCCAAGGCGCAGGTAAAGCGCAAATCAGGGTCTCCGGTAGTCAGGCCATCCCGGAGGGCCGTGCGCAACGACAGCAGGATGTCGGTTTCTTCCGCAGATTGCCCGGCCTCGGGAGGCGGCAGTGCGGCAAACTCCCCGAACCGGGCCATGGTGAAGGCGGCCGCGGCCCAGGGACGCAAAGGCGATTCTGGTGCCGGCGCGGCCGCAATCCCCACCATCCGGCGGCAATCGACGCCCATACCTCCCCGTTGGGGCGGCCCCAGAATCGCATGCGGGTGGGCCCGGGTGCGCCAATGCGCCAGCGCCAGCACGGCTTCGAGCGCGATAGCGGAATTCTCTCCGGCAACAGCTGCGCGGGTTAGGTCGATAATCCGCCGTTCGAATCTTCCTGCGCGCAACAACGCCAGTGCCGCCAGCTGACGCGTCGTCTGAATCGGGCTGCATTCGGCGATTTCGAATATAAGATCAGGCCGCTTTTGAAATGGCCCGGCGGGCCCGGCGGCTAGGGGAGCCAGATGGTCTTCGTCGAGCGGAAGCAAGGGGAGGAGCGTTTCTTCCAGCTGTTTCGAATGAAATTTCTGCAGCAGGCTTGTCTCGCAGAGTCGTACTTCCTCAACCCGGCGCGCGACCACGGCCAGCTGGGTTTCAAAAATCCTGCCAAGGTTTTGAACCTGTTCCGGATCGAGGGTCTGCAATCTCGAGGTAAGAGAGAAGCGATCGACCCCCGCATTTTTGAGCATGCGTGCCGCGCCATAAAACGACGGCTCGACCACCTCGCAGCCGCAACGGCGGCAGAATCTCCCCGCCGGGACCCATTGCGCACACCAGGCGCACCGCACATCGCGGCGCACCGCAGCCCCGCAGGAAGTGCACAGGTCGCCCGCTTTCCATTCCACGGGCTGCCGCTCTCCGCACTTCTCGCAGAATGACCGCTCCATGGCACTCCCTCAGTATTTGCGGGCGCGTCCCCAAAGCACATCCTTTTCCCCTGCGCTCATGCCGCGCAGTTTTTCGGGAATGTCGTTCTTGGGGAGCCCTTCACGCTTCAGTAGAAGCGCCAGCTCCAGCTCACCGGTGGGGACAAATTCGGCGCCGCACTGGCGGCAGTATTTGCCTGGTCCTGTCGCCCCGCACCAGTAGCAGGCCATAACCGGCTCTGCCTGCTTCCCGCAAGAGACGCAGAGGTCGCCGCTCTTGTAATCCTTGGGCTGCTTGGTCTGGCAGTGGAGGCAGTACATGGCATCCGCGGATTCCACAACAAAATTCTTGCGGCTTGGCAAGGTTGTACCCAAGGCCCACGACATGACCTTTTCGGCGGTCTCCCTGGAAACCTTGACCAGGCCGGCCAGCGTTGCGGCGTCACCCACCTTCCTGAAATCCTCGCAAGAGCGGATTCCGCATTTCTGCATTTGCATCAACTGCGCAGCTGTGATGCCCTTGGACTGCAAGATGTTTTTTTCCAGGGGAGAAAAAGCAGCGGCCGCTTTTTTTGTTCTGCCGGCGACGTGCCTGGCCGCTTTGGGAGGAGTTTTGGATTTGACTGCCTTGGCTTTATTGGAAGGTATCGCCATGATTTTCGCGCCTCACGATATATGGCCGATCATTTTATCTTTTTATCTTTCCAGAATGTCGATTTCGTTCGTCTGCTGCCACTGCCCAAAGCCCTGGGTCGATCGCAAGCGGGATTGTACGCCAAATCAATGGCACGGGATATGACATTTTCCCCACTTCCGCCGACAGACACAGGAAGGGTTACTCCCGGTCAAGAAAAATCAAGCTCGTCCCGCGAGGATCATAACTATTTGCGTAGCGGTTGAGGATTTTGTCGATTCGGGATCGTTTCCAGGACGCAACGGAATCCGATATCCGTGGCAACATCACCCGATCCCTTCCCCTTCATCCCGCGATAGGAAATTCGCAGGAGAGGCAGCCTGCTGCTGTAGGAACCGCCCCGTACCACACCCGTCCGCCCCTCCCTGGGTCCTGTCGGGTCTTGAGACTCCGACGCCGAGTAGTAATCCTCGCTAAACCAGTCCGCCATCCGCTCCCAGGCGTTGCCCAGCATATCATACAGTTGGAATTGATTGGGCGCCAACTGCCGGACCGGGTGCATCCGGTATCCGCTGTTGACTTCGTACCAGGCGATCGAGTCCAGTTTCGCGTAGTATGGCTCCGTTGTCCCCCCCCGCGCGGCGTATTCCCATTCCGCTTCTGTCGGCAGTCTCCCTCCCGCCCACCCGCAATATGCCGCCGCATCTTCCCAGGTCGTGAGCACCATCGGATGGCTTGTTTCTTGGAGCGAGCGCTGTTCCGGCGTCATTTGCCTGCCTGTGGCAGATGTAAACCGCCGGTACACTCCAACGGTCACCTCCGTCTGCCCCATCCAAAATCCTTTGGTGATGGTCACCTTGCGGGAGGGCTTCTCCGGGGAGTCGCACTCATCGTCCCCAGGCGAACAGCCCATCTGGAAGGTCCCCGGAGGGATCCAGGAATACGGTTGCCCGTCGTTCGGGTTGGCAGATATTGGTACCTGGCCTGGAGTGCCCACTGCAACAGGGTCGAAGCGATCCTGGACAGGCGCTGCCGGCGGGACCTTTTGCGATGCTCCCTCAATGGAACTTTTTGCAGCCGGCCGTGATTCCGCGGGCTTCCTCTGGGCAGCATCAGGGGATGATTTCGAAGCCACGGATTTCGCGCGGCTCGGGAGCGTCTCGATCGCGGATTTCGCCTGGGCTGCAAAACGTCCCTTGGGATACATTTTTAGATAGGATTCGAACTGGGCTGCCTCCGCATGATTCTTGATCGAATCCCAGTAGGCGATTTCGACCTTCCCGGCCTGATAGCGCACATAGAAGAGAATTCCTGCAATCGCGAGCAAAACCAACAATCCTGCAACCACAACAAGCGGCCGCCATGCGCGCCGCTTCATGATTCCGACCGGCGTGGAAGAGCCCAGCCACGCGGCTTTCAGCGCCTCGACGAACTCCGCGCAACTCGCAAAGCGGCCGTCTGGATCCTTCGACATGGCCCTTTTCAGTACCCGATCGACTTCCGGCCCGAAACCAGGCGTCCGCACCTGCACCGCGATCGGATCCTCGTGCAGGATTTTATGGAACAGGGAGGCAACGGTATCTGCATCGAAGGGCCTGCAACCCGTTAAGATCGTATACGCAACCCCCGCCAGCCCAAACTGGTCAGTTCTGGCACTGACCGGTTCACCCCTCAGCTGCTCCGGCGCCATGTAGTGGGGCGACCCCATGATCATGCCGCTCTCAGTCATGGTCTTCATCCACGCCATCTTGGCAATGCCAAAATCGGCGATCTTTACCGCGCCATCAGCCCTCACCATGATGTTGGCCGGCTTAATATCCCGGTGAACCGCACCGCAGGCATGAGCATAATCCAGCGCGCCCGCTGCCTCGGCCAGGATGCGCAGACTCAGGTCCCTGGTCGGCAGCGTGCTTCCGGCAAGGAGATCCTGGAGTGTGCCGCCCTCAATCAACTCCATGACAATGTATGCGGTGTCGCCTTCCTGGCCAAAGTCGTGAACGGCGACGATATTGGGGTGATTCAGGTTGCCTGCCGCCTGGGCTTCGCGCAGCAACCGCTCGCGCAGGCTGCGCACTTCCTGCGGTGTCGCGTATTCGCTCAGGCGGAGCGTCTTTATGGCTACCGTGCGACCCAGCTCGGTGTCCCTGGCGCGGTAGACGATTCCCATACCTCCCCTGCCGACTTCAGCAAGAATCTCATAGCGACCTATCTGTTCCATGGACTATTCCTCCGCCTTCCCGGGACCCACTTTTTGCCGAACATTTGCCGATGCCGCCGCAGCCCACGGCACGCGTTCCCTCAGAAATCTCGTTATGGATGTTTGAGGCCTTTAACATGGGGTCGTCTGGCTTGGAAACCGCTTCCGTTCCAATCGGGTTTCCCGATTTTGCCTTTCCTTGGGGTAGATTTTGTGTTTTTTTGATCACCTGCGAGTTCGGGAAGAGAGGTGGGTTAACGGTATACGTCACGCCGGTGTCTTACCCGATGAATACGCACGACACGGATGGCATCGGTAATCTCGTAGATGACGCGATACTCGCCGACTCGAATCCTCCAGTCATTCTCCGAACTCACAAGCTTCCGACATCCGGCAGGTCGGGGATCGTCAGAGAGCGATTGGATCTCCTCGACGATCCGGTCGTGAATCTTGGGGGCGAGCCGCCGCAAGTCTCTTACCGCAGAATTTCCGAGCAATACCTCATACACGGCACTTGGCCTTTCGTTGGGCGAGGTACTCCTCTAACGGGCGATAGCGCATTGGCTTCTGCCGAGCCTGCTTTAGCCATGCCATGTCTTCCGCGTCTTCGAGTCGTTCAAGCAGCTCCTGGTACATCTCAATCGGCAATATTACAGAGACGGGCTTTCCCTTTCGAACCACGATTTCTGGTTGCCGCTGTGTCGCTTTCATATATGCCAAGCCTACCATGAGGATCTCCGTGCGTAAATAGGGTTGGGTGCCGTATCCGTATTGTCCAGTTTTTGTATTAGTTGACCGTTCAGTCAGTGGTAGTCTGGGGTCGGACCACGCGAAATAGTTGCGTTATCTAAACATCCTCCTTCGGAAATAGCGCAAAAAGGGTCTTAGGTGAAGATTTCGAGGCTCTTTTCTGCATCTAATACAAAACTACCTTGTGGAGTTTTTCCATTTCCGCGTGGAGTGATTGACAGTTCTATCGTCATTTGGCATGATATTTGACGACTATGGCGATAGAGCGCGACTACGTGGGATCCCCGCCCGGGATCGAGCGGATCCCGGATCTGACGCATTGGCTCAAAAGCAAATCCCATTTTCTTTTCGGGCCGCGCCTGACGGGAAAGAGCTATCTGATTCGACACACCCTGCCGGATTGCCGTGTCTACGATCTCCTCGACACGTCGGTCTTCCTCACGCTTAGCCAGAATCCAGGCCGCATAGCCGAAGAGGTGGGCCCGACGGAGCGGGTCGTGGTAATCGACGAGGTCCAGCGCCTGCCCATTCTCCTCAACGAGGTCCACCGGCTCATTGAAGAACGCGGCCTGCGCTTCCTCCTGACGGGATCGAGCGCGCGCAAGCTGCGCCGCGGAGGCGTGAATCTCCTTGGTGGCCGGGCGCGCACCAAGTATCTTCATCCGCTGACCTGGAAGGAACTCGGCCAGCATTTCGATCTGGATCGGGCCCTGCAAACCGGCCTGCTGCCGTCGATCTATTTTTCCGACGACCCGGATGCGGATCTGCGGGCTTACACCGGCACCTATCTTCAGCAGGAGATTGTGGCGGAGGGAGCCGTGCGCAATGTCCCGGCATTCTCGCGTTTTCTACGGGTTGCCGCCCTATGCAACGGCCAGATCGTGAATTTCACCAACGTGGCCAATGACGCACAGGTTCCCCGCACTACCGTATATGAGTATTTCGAGATCCTGAAGGATACCCTGATACTCCAGGAACTGCCGGCATGGCGCGAATCTACGGTGCGCAAGCCCCTGGTATCTTCGAAGTATTACCTCTTCGACATCGGTGTCGCCGGCTCGATTCAAGGCAGGACGTTCCGGAAAGGGACACCGGAATACGGCGAGGCACTGGAAACATTCCTGCTGCATGAATTGGTCTCCCATAGGGACTATGGGAACCAGGAACCGCTTTACTATTGGCGTTCCGCCTCGGGATTCGAGGTCGATTTCATCCTCGCGGATCACACTGCGATCGAAGTTAAAGCCAAGTCCAATATCACGGCCCACGATCTCAAGTCGTTGAAGGCCCTTGCCGAGGAAGAAAAACTTAAGCGCTATATCTGCGTTTGCCTCGAGCGCCGGCGCCGGGTAGTAGATGGAATTCAAATTCTCCCAATCATCGATTTTCTAGAGGCTCTCTGGGACGGCCAGTTTCGATGACCGGTTTAGGATTGCTGGATGAGCCGCTCATCCCCCCCAAATAAAGGGCGGTCAACTGTTCCCGAATATGCAAAATCTACATCTGCCTGTCACAAAGAGAACAAATCCCCAATATTTCTCCTGATAAGCCTTTCTATTATGGAGCACAATGGAAAATCGGGGAGGCCAATTCGAGGCACCTTGCCATTTCATCTGGATGCTGTTAGTGTGGCTTTCAAGAGATGCAAATTCTATGGATCACAAAATTAACCAACTGGTTTCTCTTGAAGGCCGCGTCGCGGTCATCTCCGGTGCTGCCTCAGGGATCGGTCGGGGCGCCGCGGCATGCCTGGCGGAAGCCGGCGCCGCCGTCGCCTTGCTCTATATTGATCAGGCAAAAGGCAAGGAGGCCGAGACAGCCATGCTGGCGCACGGCCAACGGGCCCGTTTCATTCGCTGCGACGTCCGTTCGGATTCTGACTGCCGCTGCGCTGTCGATGACGGCGTTGATTATGTGATATCGTTTGAGCCTACACTCCTCAGGCGGGCGGGGTCAACGCCTCCAGGTTGACATAATGACCGATCTCGGAAGCTGACCGGCGGTCGCACCCAGGCAGAGGTCCGAAATGCAGTCAATTCCGACTATCCCCTCACGAGGGGACGAGTATATATCGATTCGTGAGAAGAAACCAAGAGGAACAGGGATCGGCCTAACCGCGATGAGAAGCCTCAGTGCAGTCTCCCATTTGGCACAAGGTACAGGCAGAGGCTAAGATTCCCATTCCATACGACGTTCTATAGTCGCATAATACATTTCATCGAGCCTTGGGGTACTGTGGCAGTAAGGTCCGGGCTTAACGAATCGTCCAGGTCTCCACAGGACTGGATTTCAGTATAACTGACGTACCGGAGAGGGAGCGTATGAAACATAGATTCTTCGTGGTTGCTGCTTTCATGACACTCTTGTTTGCCAAGAGTCTCTATGCCCAGAATGTGTATTATCTGCCGCAGGTGGCGACGGGCCACTACTCGGGCGGAATCGACCGCACGACGTTTATCCTCTTCAACAATTCGGATGTGGATACCAATGCCGTCCTTGAACTGATGGATGACAGTGGCAATTCCCTGATGGTTACCATCCCCGGTTTCGGGACTGATAGCAGTTTCACGATCCCGCTGACCGCCGGTGCCACCCGCTTCCTCCAAACCGAAGGCTCAGGTAACTTTGTCTCCGGCAGCGCTACCGTGACCTGCCCGACGAAAATCGGGGTTTCGGCGATATTTACCATCTACGATAGCGCCGGCAATTACCTGACCGAGTCGGGGATAGGAAGTTCCACGCCGCTCTCGCAATTTGTGATCCCCGTGGATACGACGGGACAATTCAACACCGGCCTGGCGCTGATGAGCGTCGGCAATGGCGACGTTACTTATATATTGATTCTGCGCAACACGAACGGCGTGGAGGTCCTCAGGACGTCACAGCAAACGCTTAAGAATAACGACCATCTTGCGAAGTTTGTGGCCGGGCTGGGTCAGTTCTTCCCAACGCTCGGCAGTTTTCAGGGTACAGTCCTTGTCCAAAGCTCGGGCCCGCTCGCCGCGCTGGTATTGCGGCAAAACGGGGCGCCGCTCTCCTTTACCTCCCTGCCTGTGGTGTCGACCGGCGCCACCAGCCTGACGCTCAAACTTCCACAGGTGGTGGATGGCGTCTATGGCGGCGGGAGCATCAAAATGTCGTTTCTGATTTTCAATATCTCGACTGCCCCGGCGACAGTCACCGTCGCTCTGACTGAGTCCGTGACCATTCCGGGGTACCCCACCGGCAAAAATTTCAATATCCCGCTGGCGGTTGGGGGATCGGTCTTCCTGCAAACGAGTGGGTCCAGCCCGCTGGTGGCAGGTGCCGGCACGATCACATCCAACGTTCCCGTGGGTGCCTCAGGCATATTCACGCTGCTCGACACGCAAGGCGCCTTTCAAACGGAAGCTGGAGTCGGCGACTCGCCGCTACTGACCGCGCTGACCCTGCCCGTCGATATTACGGGGAGCTTTGACACCGGCGTGGCTTTTTTCGGCCCGAACAATATGACGTTAACCTTCCAGCTGTTGGACAAGGACGGCGCCAAGAAGGGCTCTCCTGCTACACGCGATCTCTCTGCTACGGGCCATCTGGCTATTTTCATTTCTGAAATCTTCCCTGGGACCAGCAACTTCCAGGGATCGGTTGCGATTACTTCACCCTTGGGGGTAGCGGCACTGACATTACGTCAGAATTCCAACCCTCATTCCTATACGACTCTACCGGTGGTTTCGGGAATCGCCAGCGGGAAGGCTCCTGTTGCGGCTTTGCTCATGAAAACCGAGACAGCCGTCAATGCCACCACAAACATCACCTTGAACGAGACGCTTCCCCCGGGATTCAAGCTTACGGGTCAGGTCAGCGGGCCGGGCACGGGAGGCATCGTGGTGGCAAGCGCAGGTCTGACCAGCGTATATGCAGGAGGCGTCGATGCCCAGACAGGAAAGTATCTGATTGTTCTCCCTGCAGGCACATATAACCTCAAGGTGAGTTTTTCACCTCCCGGCGTCCCTTCCAACGAGAGCGCAACCCTCACCTATTCCGATCCGACTTCGATTACGATTGCCGCGGATGCCACTCGAGACATAACGCTTCCGGCCGTGACACTCTTCACTGTCTCAGGGACGGTGACCGGGTTGGGCACCCTGCCATCGGCTACGAATGCAAGCATCACGTTCACCGTGAACGACAATACCATAGAGGGGGACTTAACACTGGCCGCGGATGGCAGTTATCAGGGAGTTTTGCCTTCGGGCAGTTACAAGGCAAGCCTCCAGGTTCCTTCAATTACATTCCCGCCTCTCCAGCTCCAGCGCGAATCGCTCGCTATCTACAATCTGGGCTCGGCAAGCATAAGCGGGAATACCGTCTTGCCTGCTTACATCGTGCCGGCGATCGCAACGCTATCTGGACTTGTCAGCGGTTCCGGGTTGCCCATGCTATTTACAGGAGTAAGTGTCTCGGCGAACGACACGTCGGTGCCGCTCATCACCCAGTTGGTTTTCGCCGCTCCGCCGTCCACGAGCACGGCAAGCCCCGATTTTACCGGCGGGTATCAGATGGTTCTGGCCAAAAATCGCAGCTACACCGTAGATGTCTCTTTCCTGCTCATGCAGGGTCAGACGATGCTTGGTTTCCTGTCTTTCCCGTCCACCGCATACACGGTGAACTTGACCGCGGACACGGTACAGAACTTCGTGATTCCGGCTGCTCCCGCCCAGGTTACGATCTCAGGCAAGGTGACGAACAACCTCGGCGTCGGAGTAAGCGGCGTGTCAATCAGCGCTCTGTCGAGTTCTCTCACAGGTGTGCCGAACCTTCAGTTTTCGGGTTTCGCCCAGACAGACGCCAATGGCAATTACAGCCTCGTCGTCTTGAGCGGCACCAATTATCAGATCATCTTCGTGCCGCCGGTGCCGACAATCTAGGAGGCAAAATTGAGCCGACGATTATGCGCAGATGAGAAATAATAGGAAATCGCTTCTTAGGGCTTGGTGAGGAATAGCATGAGTTGAGCCGGAAAGGCTGGCGAAATATCCCCGCGATCGGGATGGAGGGTCGGTTGGGGACCAGGAAGAGAACCGACGGGGCCGGAGGAGCGACCGGCGATCTCGCCGGACGCTCCTCCGGCCCCTTCGACGTCCTTTCCAAAGCACACCTCACCCCGGGCGGCGCCAGGAGAATCGTCGAGGTTGGCGAACGGAAGCCACGCAGAGGTTTATTCCCCTTCATCGAACAGCCCGAGGTCATCCTCCCAGACAGGGATTTCCACATCGACATCATAGTGTTGCGCGCCCCGCGCGGAAGCAGGGGGCGGCCGCTCAGACCGGCCCCAGAGCTTGAGGTGACGCAGGATTCTCTCAATGACGCTGGGGGCGTCGATGAGGCACACGATCTTCAGAGGACGGGAACAACGGCGACAGAGCGGAGGCTCGGCTTCATACACTTTCTTGATCAATCGCGCCCAAGTGCGCTTGCTCGGCCAGGCGCATCCGTCTTGAGTATTGGAGGAGGGCGCCAGCCGGGCAGGCGCGGAAGCGCTTCTTCGTGCGCGGGCGCGGCGGACATGGGACCACTCGCCGTAGTACCGAATGAACTGCTGGCCGGCATCGGGAATATGGATGGTTAGGGCGGCGAGGAAATCGAGAGCAGGACAGGTAACAGCACCTCGAGAATGGAGGCGCCTTGCCATTTCGTCTGGATGCTGTTAGTGTGGCATTCAGTTGCAGCTTTGTATCATGCGAGTCCGCTATGGATCCCAAAATACTCCAGCTGGTTTCTCTGGAAGGCCGCGTCGCGGTCATATCCGGTGCTGCCTCGGGGATCGGTCTGGGCGCCGCGGTACGGTTAGCCGAATCCGGCGCCGCGGCCGCCTTGCTCGATATTGATCAAGTAAAAGGCAAGGAGGCCGAGACAGCCATGCTGGCGCACGGCCAACGGGCCCGTTTCATTCGCTGCGACGTCCGTTCGGATTCTGACTGCCGCCGCGCGATCGATGAGACCATTCATCACTTCGGCCGCATCGACATCCTCTTTAACAATGCGGGGCTGGCCATCAGGAAAAATGCCGTTGAACTCGAGGAAAAGGAGTGGGACCTGGCGGTCGACGTCATGTTGAAAGGAACCTACCTTTTGTCTCACTACGCCATTCCCCATATGATCGCCCTCGGGGGCGGAAGCATTATCAACATGGGTTCCGGCTGGGCCCTGAAGGGCGGCCCGGATGCAGTTTCCTACTGCGCCGCCAAGGGCGGCATTCTCAATATGACCCGAGCCATGGCCATCGACCACGGCCGCCACGGAATCCGGGTCAACTGTGTTTGCCCGGGGGATGTGGACACGCCACTGCTCAGGAACGAGTGCTCCCAGCTCGGCCGGAATGAAGACGAGTTTATGAAGGATGCAGCATGCCGTCCTCTGGCCCGCGTGGGAACCCCCGAGGATGTGGCCAACGCCGTTCTCTTTTTCGCCAGCGACCTTTCGACATGGGTGACCGGCGCCTTCCTCGTCGTGGACGGTGGCGGCATCGCGTAAAAAACCCCTGAAAATTGCTTTTCCACGAGGCGTGCATGAGTGACGAACAGCCTTTCATTCATCCTTACATCCCGAATTCCGTGCCTGAGGTTAAGGAGCGGATGCTTGCGGAGATCGGGGTCCGGAGCATTGGCGAGCTGTACGCGGACATCCCTGAACGATTGAGATTTGCCGGCCGCATGAACCTTCCCGAGCCGCTCGTGTCGGAAGCGGCCCTGAAACGGCACGTCGAAAAAATCCTAAGCCGGAATCGGTCGTGCGCCGAATCCCTGAGCTTCCTCGGCGGAGGTTGCTGGCCCCATTATGTTCCCGCGGTGTGCGACGAAATCAACCGCCGCTCCGAATTTCTGACGGCCTATGCGGGTGAGCCCTACGAAGATCACGGCCGCTTCCAGTCTCTCTTCGAATACGAGAGCATGATGGCTGAACTGCTGGACATGGACGTCGTCAACGTTCCGACCTTCGACTGGTGCCAGGCGGCCAGCACATCGATACGCATGGCCGGCAGGATCACAAAAAGGTATGAAGCTCTGGTCTGCGATACTATCGGTCCCGACCGCTTGCAGGTGATGCAGAATTACTGCCGCGGCGTGATGAGCATTGTCCCGGTCCGCCACGATGCAGTCACCGGATTGATGGACCTCAATGACCTGGCAGCCAGATTCACGGAGAATATCGCAGCCGTCTATTTTGAGAATCCTTCCTACTTGGGATTCCTTGAAACTCAGGGACATCCAATTGCCGCCATCGCTCATGCGCGGGGCGGTCTGAGCGTTGTGGGCGTGGATCCGATCTCTCTGGGCGTCATCGCCCCGCCAAGCCATTATGGCGCCGACATCATCTGCGGGGACGTGCAGCCTCTCGGGATGCACATGAATTTCGGCGGCGGCCAGGCGGGATTCATCTCAACGCGCGACGAAGAAAAATTCGTCATGGAATATCCTTCACGCCTCTTCGGTATCGCAAAAACTGCCGTCGAAGGTGAGTGGGGCTTCGGCGATGTGGCCTATGACAGAACGTCATTCGGCGTCAGGGAAAAGGGGAAGGAGTTCGTGGGAACCGCCGCCGCGCTGTGGGGGATCACCGCCGGTGTCTACCTCGCCCTGATGGGACCGCAGGGTATGGAGGATATCGGCCGTCACATACTGCAGAAATCCCAATATGCGATGAAGAAAATCGGAGGAATCGCGGGGGTTCGGGCCCCGCGATTTCAGTCGGTGCATTTCAAGGAGTTCGTCGTCGATTTCACCTCGACCGGGAAAACTGTAGCCGAGATCAACGAGGCTCTCCTGGATCGGGGAATTTTCGGCGGGAAAGACCTGGGTGGGGACTTTCCTGAGCTTGCCAACCATGCGCTCTACTGCATCACCGAAGTCCACACCAAGGAAGATATCGACACCCTGGTGGGCGTCCTCGAGGAGGTGCTCCGATGACCAGCGGGGAAAAACGCAAAATCGAAGGAGAACCACTGGTGGAAAAACCCGTCAGATTGCGCGCCTTTCATCAGGCGAAGTGGGATGAGGAGGTAATCTTCGAGTTGAGCACCAAGGGGGAAAGGGGAATCCTCGTGCCCCCGGTGGAACCGGCGATCGAAGAAGAAATCGGCGACGGCATCTCGGCGATTCCGGAGAACCTGCACCGCAAGGCTCAACCCAGGCTGCCGGAAATCTCGCAGATGCGTGTCTTGAAGCATTATCTGCGGCTCTCCCAGCAAACCCTCGGCGCCGATCTCAATGTGGACATCGGCCAGGGAACATGCACCGTCAAATACAATCCCAAGATCAACGACGTCCTGGCTGCATCCCCCAAAGTAGCGGAACTCCATCCTCTCCAGAGTGAAAGCACCATCCAGGGAGCGCTCGAGATTCTCCATAAAACCGATCTGTTCATGCGCGAAATCTCCGGTCTGGATCGGTTTTCATTCCAGCCGGCCTCTGGATCGGCGGCCGTTCTGGCCATGGCCTCGATCATCCAGGCTTATCACGAATCGCGCGGCGAAGGAAAAGTGCGCGATGAGGTCATCACCACGATCTTTTCCCATCCTTCGGATGCGGCTGCGGCTGCGGTCAAGGGTTACAGAGTCATCACCATCCACCAGACAGAAGACGGCCTTCCCGATATTGAGGCATTAAGGCGGTCGATTTCGGAGCGAACGGCAGGGCTCCTGATCACAAATCCGGAGGACACGGGGATTTTCAATCCGAAGATCGATGAGATCACCCGGCTCGTGCGCGAGGCCGGCGGGTTGTGCGGCTATGATCAGGCCAATGCCAACGGGATTCTCGGCATGACTCGGGCACGGGAAGCCGGCTTCGATATGTGCTTCTTCAACCTCCACAAGACCTTCGGAACACCTCACGGTTGCGGCGGCCCCGCCTGCGGCGCACTCGGCGTCGGCGAGAATTTAGTAGATTATCTGCCGGTTCCCCTGGTGGATTTTGACGGTGAAAAATATCACCTGCGTTTTGACCTCCGGCATACGATCGGCAAGATCCGCGGCTTCTACGGCGTCTTCCCGGTCGTCCTGAAAGCCTTCGCCTGGATTTCGAGCCTGGGCGAGCGCGGCTTGCGTGAAGCGGCGAATATTGCCGTTCTCAACAACAACTATATCCTCGAGAAGGTCAAAAGAATCCGCGGCGCCAGCGCCCCCTTTGCTCCGGGCCGGCACCGCATCGAACAGGTTCGCTATAGCTGGGCAGAGCTGACCCGGGATACGGGTGTCACGACGGAAGACATCACGCTCCGCATGGCAGATTTCGGTTTTCACCTCTGGTCAAGCCACCATCCGTTCATCGTGCCTGAGCCTTTTACCATCGAGCCGACGGAATCCTATTCCAAGGCCGAGCTTGACGAGTACCTGGCAGCCCTGGAAAAGGTCGCAGGCGAGGCCTATGACGATCCGTCACTCGTTAAGGGAGCTCCGTATCGAAGCGTCGTCCACAGGATCGACCCCAGTTGGTTCGACGACCCGGCGCAGTGGGCAATCACCTGGCGGGCTTACCAGAAAAAGCATGTCCGGCCTAATCCCGCAAGCTCTCCGCCACGGCGCTGAGGAGCTGACGGGGAGTGAAGGGCTTTTGGATGAACGTAACTCCCTGTTCAAGGGCGAGCCGTCCGCCAGCCATTTCAGGGCTGTAGCCACTGCAATAGATGATGCCAAACACGGTTGCCAGCCCAAGGCCAGTACCCTTGCCTATTTCCTTGGTGGTGAAAAATCATTGCCTGTAGGATACGCGAATGCCCGCGGGAGACGCACAACGGACCTGGTTTCCTGAAATGATCACCGCGCTCCGGCGGGAGTGGCGCGAGACAATGTCGTGCGCGGAACCGGTGGAACTCCGCGACCGCCTCGACGCGATGCTGCAAGTCATTCGCTCCGAGAGGGACATCCATCCGCCTATGATGAAGCATCCGGGCTTCTCTGCTTTCGCCGGTCCTCCCGTCCAACCCGGAGCCCTGGAATCGCTGGAGTCACAGGCCCGCTATATCGCGCGCCCAGCCATGGCCATGGACGCACTGCGGCAACAACCCGACGGAACCCTAGCCATGGAAACCCCGCCCGACCCGCGCACGGGCGCCACCCTGCTCGTCCTGGACCCGCTCTCAGTGGATTCATCGGATCGCGACGCATATTCCCGATCCCGGAACGCACACCCGACTCTCCCATGGCGCCTACTGCAACCGAGCCAGGGTTACCGCCAATGCCGCGCAAGTGAATTCCGACCACGCCTCCCCATCCCGCTCTGCCGGCGAAGACTCGGAGTTTGCCCGCGAAACACGTCGCAGCTGGGCCCACTTATTAAGGAAGATCTTCGAAGTCGACCCTCTCTTGTGCTCGTGCGGCGCCGAGATGAGGATCGTCTCCATCATTACCCAGCCCCGGATTGTAGACCGCATTCTGCGGCATCTCCGGAGCGAGCGCTGCCAGGCCCGCGATCCCTTCGAATCCCGCGCGCCGCCCCGGACGACCGCACTCTTCCCGTCATGACTTTCCTATCGATCCGTGAGTCCGGATTCCAGTCCGGAGCTCCGCCGGCTCGAAGTGTATCCCGCCGTGCCGCTGGCTGCTGCCTAGGAAAAACATCCTGGCGTGAGGATCCAGTGGCCGCCTCAGGGGTCGGGACAGGCAGCGAATTGCCGGGGAGAAACGGGTGTTTTACCCTGGACCGAGGCGGCAATTCGCTGCCTGTCCCGACCCCTCTCCTGAATCCGTGGATTTCCCAGCCACCCCGCCTGACTTTTCCCTTGTGCCCCCTGGATAGAATGTCCTATAAGTAAAGATTAAGGAATTATGCGATCCGGCGAGGCGTTCCGTAGAGCGTCTTCCAGGTGGTCATAATTGCCGAGGTGAGCTCGCATTAAGCTCTTCCACAATTTCCCATGATTGGGAACCGAAAAGTGCAGCAACTCGTGCACAATGACGTAGTCAGCGACAGGAGGAGCAAACGATAACAGCTCTTCATTAAAGATCAGGTAGCCGCGGGATGAACAGGAAGCCCATTTTCGCTTCATAGAACGGACAGCAAGTGACCTCACCGTGACATCGAGCGTTGACGCCCACTCCAAGACACGAGCCTTGAATTTGTCCTTCTGGTCCGCACTTCGCAATTTTTTAGGCATGGCCTTGTTGTAAAATTCTGAAAAACCCGTCAACGATGCCTGTCACTTTCGTGAGGTTATCCTCTTCGGCATAAACTGCAAAAGTGACCTTTTTGCGCAGCTCGCGCAGTTGTTTTTCGCTCCGCCGCCATTCTGGGAACTCCGTAAACGCCGCCGCAATTCTGCCGCTGACAACCACGGCGTTGGCGACCTTCTCCTCTTGCAGTTTATTGAGCACGAAAAATGTCAAAGCATCCAAACCCTTCTCCGCCTGGGCACGCTTGCGCTGCTCATTCTTCTTGATTTCGTCCAACAACTCAGACAAAGCCTCCGAGGTGCTGCTCTGTCGATCTTCAAACGCTTCCTGGACGGCACGGGCCCGATCCGCCAGGGCGATCAGGAAGGGGTCGTTGGACTCTTCTTCAGCAGTTTTGAGAATACTTTTGATGAGGTTGATAACCTTTGTGCCGTCACCACTGGCTCGATTTTTAATGAGGTATAGCGTGTTTGAATCGAGAGCCACGAATGAACTGACATCGCCGATTTTATCCGTGTCGATATAGTTCTGAACAAGCTCGTTGGTTTTCTTCTGAAAGGCCTTATCCACGTAGACGTTTTTGGCGTACGCGTTGCGCACAACCGAATAGATTGCCGACAAGGTTGTGTAAGGCTCGATAAAGGGTCGGAGGAAGGCGTCAGGTGAGATGATCTCGTAGAGCATCTCGATTTCTTTGTACTCCTTGAAGAATTCCTTGCGCTTGTCCTTGTCGCGGAAGTGCTCGATAAGGTTATCAACGTCTCTGTCGTCAAAGCGGGGCGTGACGAGCGCCAGGTGCGGCGGCGCCTTGCTTTCCATCTTCGCCTTGAAAAGCTGCTTAAGGAGCGCGATGTCCTTTACAATGGCGTTGACCTCTTCGCTGTCGAAAGCCAGCGCCTTCTCGAGCTTGTCGAACATACCGACGAAGTCGAGTATAAATCCGTGGGGCTTCACCATCTCCTCGCGCTCGTTCTCATAAGGGCGGTTGACGCGCGCGATGGCCTGGAGCAGCGTGTGGTCGCGCATGGGTTTGTCCAGGTACATCGCATAGAGAATCGGGGCGTCAAAGCCGGTGAGTAGCTTTTCCGTGACGATGAGGATTTTGGGTGTCTCGCCATACTTGGTGAACTGCTTGCGGATGGCCTTCTCCTTCTTCTCGTCAATGTGGTACTTCTTCAATTGCATCGTGTCGTTGTTGCTGCCGGTGTAGACGACCTCCGAATATTCCGGGGGCAGGACCTTGTCTAGCGCCTCCTTGTATAGCGCGCAAGCTTCCCGATCAACGGCGACCAAAAACGCCTTGTAGCCCAGAGGTTCGACTGTTTGCCGGTAGTGGTCGGCAACGTACTTGGCCACCTTCTTGATCCGCTCTCGGCCCTTCAGGAAATTCTTGAGGTTGACCGCCCGGTCAAGGATCTTATTGAGCTCCTCGATGTCTGCGATGCCCTCGGTTTCCGCTAGGGACAAAAACTCTTTCTCAAGTATGTCGTGAGGTACGAGCATCTCGTTGGGAGCCAGGTTGTAGTAGAGGGGTAGCGTGGTTCCGTCCTCGATGCTCTCGGCGATGGAGTACTTGTGCAGGTAACCCTTGTCGTCTTCACCGCCAAAGGTTTTGAAAGTCCCACGGCCGTAAGCAGTCTTGTCGATCGGCGTGCCGGTGAAGCCGATGAGTGACGCATTGGGCAGGCCCGCCATGAGAAATGTGCCCAGGTCGCCGCCGGTCGTCCGATGGGCCTCGTCGATAAAGATATAGATGTTATCCCGGGTGTTAAGGTTGGCCGGCATGTCGCGGAATTTGTGAATCATGGTCACGATAATTCCGCGATAATCATTCTTAAGAAGCCGGTTTAACTCGGCAATCGAATATGCGTGGGCGACATTGCCAAGCCCGACGGCAGCGAGATTCGTGAGCATATTACCTTCGATCTCGGTACGGTCGATCATGAGCAGGATGGTGGGCTTGTCGGCTCCGGGTGCTTTGAAAAGCAGCTCCGCAGCTTTGATCATTGTGTATGTCTTCCCACTGCCCTGGGTGTGCCATACCAGGCCACGGTGCCGGTCTGTGTCGAGAGCACGTTCGACAACCTTGTCAATCGCTGCCGTTTGATGTTGCGCGAGGATAATCTTCTGGAGTTCTTCTTCCTTGTCGACAAAAACAATGAAGTCTTTCAGGAGCCGCAGAACATGCGGCACGGAGCAGAATGTCTTGATCTTGCCTTCAAGATCGCCGATTTGCTCGTGCTTCCAGCGGAAAATGTTGCGGCGGACAGTGTTCCAGGTCACGCCATAGGAAAAGCCGATCGCTTCGGTCGCCGTGAAGATCATCTCGGGTACCATCACCTGCGGCGTTTCTGCGTGGTAGCGCCGAATCTGATCGATACCTAAAGCAATCGCTTCGTCTTTGCTGGCGTTCTTGCACTCGATCACCATAACCGGAATGCCGTTGACCAGAAAGACAACGTCCTCGCGCGTCCCGTACTGCCCGTTGTGGAAGTAGAACTCCTCAGTGACTTCGTAGACATTCTTCCGGGCCTCAGGTGGGCGGCTTAGGTCGTCAAAGTCGATGATCTTTAAATCCAGCTCGCGGTTCTCCTGGGCATAAAAGAATTTGCCTTGGTTGCGAAGCTGGTTGAGAAAGTCGCGGTTGCCGTAAACGTCAGCCGGCAAGCGCCGCAGCTCGCCGACGAGCGCCCCCTCGGCTTCCTTATAGAGGGGATTGAACTCGCGAATCTTGGCGTACAAAAGATCGTCGAAAAACAGCGAGGCCTTCCGCGCCCGCTCCTCGGGCGTGCTCGCGTCCTTATCAAACCTTCGCCGGTCCTCAGCTCCCGGGCGTGAAACATACGACCAACCGACATCGTGCGCGTACTGCAGGATGCGTGCCTGAACGGTTTTGTATTCACCGGGTTTTGGCATAGTCAGTTTGCTCCATTGGCTGCGCCTTAGAATTCCGTGAGGTCGAGATTGTTCACGCGGATTTTGGCCGTCATCAATTGGTGCAAAAGGGTGTGGAAAAGATCTTCTAAAACGTTTTTCTTCTTGGCTAAGAGTTCCAATTTCTGGTCGAGCAGATGAAGATTCTCGCCAATGACTGCAGCATCTTCGTATTCAGGTCTTGGAAATGCGAGGTTTTGCAGGACTCCCAGGGTAAGATATTTTGTAGAGGTCCCAATTGATAGCACTCGCAATTGGTCAAGGCTTCGTGAAAGTGCTTGATGCAGAAAAGAATAAGGAAGCGCACCCTCGTCGTTGAGGGTAATCACATAGGTTCGCTGATATGCATTGAACTTACCTTTATAGTGCTTCACAGAATAAACGCCTTGGGCGTTGTTCCCAGAAAGTAGGATTGCCTCTGTATCGAAAGCGTAATTGTCGATGCGGAAGGTCTCCTGAGAACAAGTGAAGAAAGGGAATTCTCCATCCGGTGTAGCAGCGTTTGAATTTAGCTTTCCGGTTTGGAAATTCACGATGGAGCCGAGTTTTATAACTTGCCAGCTTTTAGGCATCGGACCGATTTCGGTTTGTTTTTGGGGTTCGCCCCGGAGGCCCCGACTGAAGTGTTGGTGGAGGAGTGCCCTTTTGAGTTCGGTAGTTACGGCCAGCAGTTGCTTTTGTTGCTCTATCGCCCGCTGTAGCACGTCTAACACTCCTGCAATCCTTCGTTGCTCGGGAAGGCTGGGAACGGGCAGGGGTAACTCACATAGTTTTGACTGAGATAAATTCGGAATGGTGGTGACGTTGCCGCGGCCAAAATAAACGCCTCCAACTTCGAAGGCGTACCAAAGCCAGTACAGGACGAACAGAGAGTCTACCAACGATTGATCCTTCAAACGGGCGCGGTGCAAATGGTTCTGGTAATAACAGCGTTCCAGTTTACCGTTCCAGATTGCGGCTCTGCCGATATCACCACCTTCACAAACAAGGAGATCGCCAACCATAAGGGCCAATCTCTTTTCTTCACTATCAGAAAAGTGCATCTCATCGAGATCGGATAAGTCAAGCCGCCCCCAAGCGAGATTCTTGGTACGTAGGAAAGGATGCTGATTTTCGCCGACGCGGTTTTTTGCTGAGACCTGCTTGCCTTGTTTAACGGCAAAAAGTGAATCAAACCGCTGGACTGGCCAGTCGGGCGGAAGCTCACCGAGTTCAGTTGAAGTCATGGTGTTTGCATTAAGTATGAAAGGCGCTAAGGATATTTTTCAGTGCTGCGTTTGTTTTTGCTGCCTCGATTTCTAGTGTTTCTAGCTCCTCCACAATCACCGCAATGGGTCGGTATTCATCCGCTTCGCCAATGTTGATGTAGCGACTGGGGGAGAGGTTAAAGTCGTTTTTTGCAATCTCCTCGCGGCCAACGATGCGTGAGTAATTGTCCAGCTCTTTCCAGGCGGTGAAGGTGTCGGCGATGCGGAGTATGGCGTCCTCAGAGATATAGTTCTTTGGATCGCCCTTGGTAAACTCGTGGCTAGCGTTGAGTAGCAATAGTTTTTCCTTTCGTGCTTTCGGCTTGGCACGGTTCAGCACGACGATGATGCCAGGGGCAGTGGTGTTGTAAAAGAGATTTTCAGGAAGGTAGATCGCGCCTTCGATGAAATCCTGCTCCACAAACCAGCGGCGCACATCCTTTTCTTTATTAGTGTTCGCGTTCCCGGAGCCACGCGACCCGGCGCCGGTATCTATAACAACAGCCGCCCGCCCATGCTCGTTTAGACTGGCGAGAACAATCTGAATCCAGCCCCAATCCGCTTTTCTACCCGGAAAGCCAGCGCCTTTGGGAAACCGGCCAAACTCGTCGGTGTCGTAGTCTTTTTCGGTAAACCAGTCTTGGTTCCACATGGGATTTGTGACGACACGATCGAAAGTCCGGAGGTGATTTCCTTTGCGAAATTTCGGGTTTTTGAAAGTATCTCCGAGCTCAATCTGGCCTTCCATGTCGTGAATAATCATGTTCATATTGGCCATCGCCCAGGTCTCAGGCACATACTCCTGACCATAGAGCTTCAGAGGCACATTGGAGTTCTTGGCGGTTTTCTTAGCGAGTTTTTCTTCAACGACCAGCTGACACTTTATAAGCAGTCCGGCAGAGCCGCAACAGGGGTCGTAGATCTCCATGCCCGGCTCCGGGTCCACGATGCGCGCCATCACCATCCCGACTTCTGTCGGGGTATAAAACTCGCCGGCGCTGGACACGCTGCCTTCGGCAAATTTCCGAATGAGGTACTCGTAGCTTCGTCCGATGATATCCGGTTCAACGTCGTTGAGCCCCAGCCTCTTCTCGCTTATGCGCTCGATGAGGTTACTCAGGCGGTCGTCGGCGAGGTCGCGAACACCGTGGGTTGTTGCGTTGAAGTCAACCCGGTCAACGATTCCTTTGAGAAGCGGATTCTCATCTGCGATCGCCCGCAGATGGGAGGTTAATTGCTCGCCGATTTTGTCAGAGAGCTTGCGGATGATGGACCAAACCGGATCGTTGGGATCGGCTGGCTGCAGGGGAAGGTAGAAACGAACCAGGCCCTTGTCGTGCTTGACGAGCTTAAACGCTTTCGCGCGGGACCCAACTTCTTTAGCGATACGGTTCACTTCATCATCGAACACGTCGCAAAGCCGCTTTGCGAAGATGAGCGGGAGAATGTAATCCTTATATTTCGGCGCATCTTTGGCTCCGCGAATAGAGCACGCAGCATCCCAGATCCACGATTCGAGCGATTTATCAGCGATTTGATCTTTATTTGTCATAGCGAGCTATCTACTTATAAAATTTATGCTTGTAGCGTAACCGCAACGAGCAAAGGCGTCAAACAGAAGCAATCCTAGATTGCAATCCGTTCTACATCCTCTTGGCGCGAGGTACAACCGCCATCATAGCAGAAGGGCCTTGAATCTCAGCTGAAAACCGTGCAGCAGACGCTTTGATTCTACGGCGTTTGTGGGTTTTGCGCAAACGGGGTACGGACACAATGTGTCTTCTGCAAAGAGCGCGGACAAGATAAGCACTTGTTGCTGTTTCCCCTATCCGTCGCGCCACCTCCTTTTTTCGGCTCTGGCCGCTTTGACTCCTGATGCGTAAACTGCCGCTTTTGTTTTTACCCCACGGTGATCGATGGTTGTTTCCGGCTTTTGGGGCGAGAGCATCGACTGTGTATGGCAGTTGTGTGGGCACTCCGTTTTCTTACTGTTTGTCGGCCGACGTACTTTTTGTTAGGCTTTGGGTGTCCACTTAAAAACCTTCGTGGCGCTCATAGCCTCATGACCAAGCCACTGGCCTCGGCAGGATATCCTTCTGGGGGAAAATAATTCAATGAGCACTATTTCTGACGAAATTGCAGCCTTGCCTTGTGGAGCCCGATTCTTGCGGGCGGATCTGCACATTCACTCATTCGGTGGGTCCCATGACGTAAAGGACACCGCCCTGACGCCAGATGCCATTGTGAGTGCTGCAGTTTCGGAGAGACTTAACCTGATTGCCTTGACCGACCATAACGAGATCGGCAACGTGCAGACCGCATTGAAGGCTGCCGAGGGAAAACCGGTACTTGTCATTCCGGGCGTTGAACTGTCCACGCCTGAGGGACATCTCCTCGTATATTTCTCGGATATTGCGACCCTTACGACTTTCTACGGAAAGTTAGATTTCGCCGATCGCGGGACTTCCGCCTCCCGTTGCCAGACGGCTCTTCTGGACTGTCTCAATAAGATTGATACCTTGAAAGGTTTTGGTGTGCTCGCTCATATCGACGCCGTGGGGGGTCTGGAGGAAAAGATTCAGGGCTATCCACCGCACAAATGCGACATTATATGCCACGCCGCCCTTCTCGGATGCGAACTGCGATCTGCCCAGTCAGCGATTCACTATTCCCGTTTTGACGAAGATCCCGAGCGGCGTAAAATCGCACAGCAAAGAACGAATGCCCTGGGGCTGGGTGTTCAACAGTCTCTCGCCCGAGTGCTCTTCTCAGATTCACATTCCCTGGGGGCACTCGGGAGGAATGCGGCGGGGCAACGACGGCTGACGCGAATCAAGATGGATTCTGCATCCTTTGATGGGCTGCGAATTGCGCTACAGGACAGCGACGCTCGCATACGTCTCGAGGATGACGTACCGCAATCCATTGCCCATATCATGGGCATCAAGTTGGGTGGTGGCTTTTTGGATGGTCTGACCGTGCATTTCAGCAAGAACCTCAACTGTATTATCGGTGGTCGTGGCGCAGGCAAATCGACTGCATTCGAGGCAGTCCGATGCATCGCCCCGATTCCCAGTGCCAGCAAACTTGTGGACTGCGAAATCTGGCCTGACGTCTTAGATCTCGTCTGGGTTGACGAAGTGGGCCAACAAACTCACATCCGCAGAGCAATCAATGAAAGCCCCGAAAACTTGACCGACCCAGACTTCGGGGCGGTTGTCTTTTCGATTGAATCCTACGGCCAAAACGAGACCGCTCAGACCAGCGTCAACGCTCAGGATGACCCGGCAGCGCTGCTCCATTATCTCGATCAATTTGTCCAGCTGGACGACCTCAAGACCAACGAAGAAACGGTCCGGTCGAGTCTACTGGAAAACCAAACAAGTATCGAGAAGGCGACCCAGCAAGTCGCACGAATACCAGAAGTGAAAAAACTACTGGCGACAGCACAGCAACAACTGAAAACCCTCGAATCAGCAAATGCCCGGGAAGTTGTTCTGCTTGAGCGGAAGATTGCTGAAGAACGAACGATGAGAGAAAACATCGAATTACAGATCGGCACACTAACGGGCCACATAAAGAAAGCTTCAGTTACAACGGTGCTAGCAACCGTAGAAAGCACGGGGAAGCCTGAAGATCTGAAAGTTGGCGGGGCCGAACTTAAACAGATTTTGGAACTGACGGCAGGACTGCAGACAGCCGCAAAGGCCGCGGAATCGCAACTGACCGCAGAAGCTCAGATATTTCAGACGAAAGTCAGGGCATTGTTGGTTCAATGGAAGACGAGGGAGCAGGGTGTACTGGCCAGGATAGATGAGAAGCGCAAGGAATTACTCACAATGGGTATCCGCCTCGACCTTCC
>Ga0315284_10001762_pt1 | contig 30833 bp, 26 predicted proteins | sample YL17G09_16_MG_FD_203696 | JGI IMG/M metagenome (GOLD analysis project Ga0315284, IMG submission 203696) | Sediment microbial communities from Yellowstone Lake, YNP, Wyoming, USA - YL17G09_16 | ecosystem: Environmental > Aquatic > Freshwater > Lake > Sediment | place: USA: Wyoming | collected...
GGCTGAGCACCACCCCGCGCACGTGGCCGATCGCCTCGGCCAGCCGCCCCGCCACCAGCCCGTTCACCGTGACGCGCTTGGCCCGTGTCCGCGCGTCGTAGCCGGCGGCGACCGTCCGCGTGTCCGTCCGTCTGCCCGTCCGCCCGTCCGCCACCTCCGCCTCGACCCGGAACCCGTCCGCCCCGAACCGCGCCAACTCGCGTTCCCGCGCGCCGCGGAACGAGCGGAACACCTCCAGGTAGAGCAGCGCCTCGAGGAAGCTCGTCTTGCCGTGCCCGTTCGGACCCACCAGCACGAGGCCCTGCTCGGGCAACGGGATGTCGCCGTCCGCCAGATTGCGGAACGACTGAACGGCTAGCCGGACGACGCGGGCTATCGCACCCTCGCTGCCACGCCGGGCGTGACGGTTCGGTGGTTCGGCACTTCCCCTGCAACCACCAAATATAGCGCGAAAACCTCAGCGGAGGGTGCCGCCGACGGCCGCGAAGACGGTGTCGGCGGAGGCGAATCCGATGTAGCTGACCACCCGGACGACGACCTGGATCCCGGTGCCCACGGACATTCCCGCGGGCACCCGCCAGATCAGCGGCCTGGTGGTCTCGAAGGGGTCGGAGGAGAAGAACGTGGAGTCGCCGGCGATCCGCTCGTCGGCGCTGTGGATGGAGACGATCATGGAGTCCAGCCCGTGCTCGTCGTACGCGTAGATGGATCCGAGGATCGAGCCCGGGCTCGTGATCGTGTGGTTCGCGTCCAGCGTCACCCGCACCTCCGGCGGCCCCGGCCGGGGCCGCGGATCGGTGCAGGCGCCCAGGGCGATGATGCCCGCCAGTGCGCAGCAGAAGCCGGCGCCCCCCTTCACCTCCACGAGCAGGGTCCGATAGGTCATGGCGGTGAAAGTAGCGGGGCAGTAGGTTGGCCGCTATGCACGTGGAACACCTGCGGTGGGGTGCGTCGGGGACCCTGCGGATCCTCGACCAGACCCGCCTGCCCGGCGAGGAACGCTGGCTCGAGATCGACCGGCTGGACGCGCTGGTCGAGGCCATCCGGAGCCTGCGGGTGCGGGGCGCGCCGGCCATCGGTATCGCCGCGGCGATGGGGCTGGTCGCGGTCCTGCGTTCGCGCGGCGCGGTGGGCGACACGGGCGAGGGGCCCGGGCGCGCAGCGGGCGCGGGGGCCTCGGCCCGCGAGCGCTTCCTCTCCCGGGTGGACGAGACGGCCGCGGTCCTCGCCGATGCGCGGCCCACCGCCGTCAACCTCCGCTGGGCGATGGACCGGATGCGCCGCCGGGCGCACCGGGCGCAGGGCGGCCCGGAGGCGGTACTCACTTCGCTGCGCGGGGAAGCGCAGGCCATCTGGGACGAGGACCGCGCCACGTGCAGCATCATCGCCGAGCGCGGACAGGCGCTGATGCGGCCGGGCATCCGCGTGCTGACGCACTGCAACACGGGGGCGCTGGCGACGGGCGGGATCGGCACCGCCCTCGGCATCGTGCACCTGGCCGCCGAGCGCGGGCTCGGGCCGCACGTGTGGGTGGACGAGACGCGACCGCTGTGGCAGGGTGCGCGCCTCACGGCCTGGGAGTTGGGGCGCGCGGGCATCAGCCACGCGGTGCTCCCCGACTCGGCGGCCGCGACGCTGATGGCCGAGCGGCAGGTGGACATCGTGCTCGTGGGGGCCGACCGCATCGCGCGCAATGGCGACGTGGCGAACAAGGTGGGCACCTACGCGCTGGCGGTCCTGGCGAAGCATCACGAGGTCCCGTTCTACTCGGTGGCCCCGACAACGTCGTTCGATCCGGCGTGCGCCACGGGCGCGGATATCCGCATCGAGCACCGTGAGGCTGCCGAGGTCACGGCCCCGTTCGGCGTCCCCGTGGCGCCGGCGGGCAGTCCCGCGTTCAATCCGGCGTTCGACGTCACGCCGGCCGCGCTGGTGACGGGCTACGTCAGCGAGCGCGGCAAGGTCCACCCACCCTTCGAGGAGTAGAGATGCGCGCCGTTCGATACCACGGACCCAAGCAGCCGCTCCGCCTGGAAGACGTACCGCGCCCGGACCCGGGACCGGGCGAGGTGCTGGTTCGCGTGGCGGCGGCGGGCGTCTGCCACACGGAGCTGCACTTCCTGAGCGGGCTGCTCAACCTCGGCGTCGCCCCGCTCACCCTCGGTCACGAGGTCGTGGGCCGCGTGGAGCGCGTGGGTGCCGGAGTGAGTGCGCCGCGCGCGGGCGACCGGGTGATCGTCTACTACTACGTGGGTTGCGGGCGGTGCGCGCACTGCCTCGTCGGTGACGAGAACCTGTGCGACGCCATCCAGGCCGAGTACGGCTTCGTGACCGACGGCGGCTTCGCCGACTACGTGAAGGTGCCGGCGCGGAACGCCGTGCCCTTGCCGGATCACCTGTCCGACGAGGTGGCGGCGCCGATCGGTTGCGGCGTGACCACGGCCGTGCACGCGGCGAACCTGGCGCGGCTCGCGATGGGCGACGTGGCCCTGGTGTACGGCGTCGGCGCGGTGGCGTACGGACTGATCCAACTGGCGAAGCTGGCCGGCGCGGAGGTCATCGCCGTCTCGCGCACGCCGGCCAAGCTCGAGAAGGCGAAGGCCCTCGGCGCGGCGCACGTCATCAACGCGACGGAAGGGAAGGTCGCCGAGCGGGTGCGGGAGATCACGCACGGCGCCGGCGCGGACGTCATCTACGAGTTGGTGGCCACGAAGGAGACGATGGCGGCGTGCACGCAGGCCATCGCCAAGCGCGGGCGGCTGGTCTTCATCGGCTACTCGGAGGACAGCTACACCGTGCACCCCATCCAGCTCGTGATCACCGAGGCGAGCGTGATGGGATCGGTGGGGAACACGCTGGACGAGCTGGTGCGCGCCGTGGACCTGGTGGCGCGCGGGAAGGTGCAGACGGTGGTGGACCGGGTCTTGCCCCTCGGCGAGTTCCAGAGGGGGATCGATGCGCTGGCGAGGGGAGAGCTGATCGGGAGAGTGGTCCTGAAGCCTTGATCCCTCGAAGTGCGCAGGCGGGAAGTGCCAAGTGGTGGGCAGACGCGCAGACGCGCAGTGGTACGACAGGGCACACCACGGTCGAATCCCGACCATCCCAAGGTCTATAACATGTTATAGTCCCTTCGTTTGGCTCTTGCGCCCGCCGACGCCGCCTCCCTATCGTAGTGCCACATCTTCGGCCGTTCTCCAGTCAATCTGGAGCTGCGCTGATGAGACCAACGAACTGCGCTCGGTACTCGGCTCTGTGGCGGCGGGGTGCGTGGATTTGGGCAGCCGCCATCCTGGTTGGCGTGCCGGGGCTCCTGTCGGCCCAGACGACGCGGGCGGCCCTCGGCGTCGGTATGGAAGCCGAGCACGGAGCGGCGGCAATCTCCCTGGTCGTGATCGTGCCGATCCGTTCCATCGCAAGTCCGAGCGCCCGGTGGGGCCTGGGGCCCGTCATCGGCATCGGCAGTCTCTCCGACAGCCGGCGGAAGCGGGATGTGCCGTTCGGGGACGTCGGCTTTCGGGTCGCGCGAATGTTCCCGTTGGAGACGGGACTGGGTCGCCGGCTGGGTGACGGTTTGGCCGTCGGGGTTGCAGGGAGCGCGGGAGTGGAAGCGGCGACTCCCTATGACACGTCGTCCGTGCCGCTGCCGCCGGGAAACGCAATCCGCAACTGGACGTGGATTCCGACGGCTCGTCTGGAGGTTCTCGCGACCCAGAGAATCGGCCGGCGAGACACTCCGGCGGTCTTGACGTACGCCTTCGGACGGGTGTTCCGGTGGAGTGATGCCGGGAGAGCCCTCGGCCTCTTGACGCGATGGTACACGACGATCGGCATCGAGGTCTCGACGCGCTGAGGTGGCGGCGCGCCGAGTCGCGGGACGATTCCGCGGGTGGAATGGCCACGCGAATCCGATTGAAGCCCTCGCGGGAGTTGCGCGACCAGCAGAAGCAGCACCAACGGTGCAAGCCCAGCGCAGAGCGCACACGACGCCGGCCATCATGGCCGCGTCGGTGCTTGTAGTACGCCCGACATGGCACCAGCCCACCACCGCGTCGGGAGCGACTTGTCACTCGTTACTGTCGTACCACTGCGCGTCTGCGCGTCTGTGCACTACTGCCCACTGTCCCCTGCCCACTGCGAGTGAGGAGTCGCCAGGCGCTCCGCTACCAGACGAGTCCTCCCGCCACCACCAGCCGGCTCTCGATGTTGCCTTTCAGGACGCGCTGCGTCGGGTCCTCGATCGTCACCAGCGTGAAGCGCCCGCCGACGTCGATGAAGAGCCGGCTGAACGGCAGGAACCTCACGCCGAACTCGACGCCGGGCTGGATGGCGTTCAGCGTGCGGCGGATCGGGTTCGGGCCCGGCCAGATGGGATACCGCGGCATCGTGTCCGGCCGCATGACGATGATCGTCGTGTCCCGCGGCGCCATCAGTTGCACCGCGTCGTCCACTCCGATCCCGTAGTAGTAGACGACCTGCTCGTTCCAGGTGCGCCAATGGTAGCCGACGAACTCGCCCACGTAGACCATCATCCGGCTCGGCCCGTTCTGGAACGAGAGGACGGATGGGTAGTACCGGATGGCGAGGTCCAGCGCCCAGGCGCGATAGCGCGGCGTGCTCTGCTGATACGGGGAGATGCAGGAGAAGCTCTCGGGGTACGCGCAGTAGTACGGATCGTACGACATCGGCCGATTCATCGTGGCGTAGTCATACGGCGGATACACGGAGTACTCCTGGTCCACCGTGTGCGAGTAGGAGCCGGACAGCCCGACGGTGAACCGTCCGAGCGCCATCGCTTCGAGGCTGCCGCGGAAGCGGTCCCTGGCCAGCGCCGCGACGTCGAACGACACGCTCGGCGCTGTGGGCACGGCCGGCGCGGGCGCGGGCTCCTGAGCCCGGAGGGCTGAGGCAGCCAGCAGCAGGACCGGGATGGACGCAAACGACAGACGAGCCGGACGCGTCAGATGCATGGGCGTCTCCTTGGGACCGGACAGCCGGAACGGGAACCGCGCTTCGTTAACTGCAAGACCCTCGAAGGCCCCGGCGGGTCACAAGGAGCCGGGAGCTGGGAGAAGGGAGCTGGGAGAAGGGAGCCGGGAGCTGGGAGCCACTCCCTATCACCCATCACCTATCACCCATCACCTATCACCCATCACCTATCACCCATCACCTATCACCCATCACCTATCACCCATCACCTATCACCCATCACTCATCACCTCCACCGCCGCCACCACCGCGAGCGTCGCCCGCTGGAGGAAGTCCCAGTCCAGCGTGTCCGCCGTGTCGCTGGCCCGATGGTAGTGCGGGTTCCGCAGGTCCGCGGTGTCGGTGATCATCAGCGCCTGGTACCCCTCGTCCCAGAACCGGGCGTTGTCGGAACGCCGGGTGTCGGGCACGAGCCACCCCTTGAGCGGCACCGTCAGCGTCTCGACGGGGACAATCCCTTCGGCCGCCCGCGCGAACGCGGCGAGCAGCGCCCCGGAGCCCCCATCGCCCACCGCCGCGAGAAAGTTGCCGACCTTCGGCATCTTCTTCACCAGCCGTACCGCGGCGGGCACGACCTGGTGCGGCCCGGTGAATCCCAGCATCTCCAGCACCAGAGCGCCGGCGAGTGCCTGGCCGCTGGAGCGGAGGCTCCGGGCGTAGGCGCGGCTCCCGATCCGGCATATGCCGACCGCGTGGACGCCGCCGCCGAAGCGCACTCCGCCGAGGGGGTTCTGGATCTCCTCGAGGTTGAAGCCGACGAACTGCACCGTCGCCGCCAGGCGTTCGCGGCGCAGCAGTCGGGCCACCTCCAGCATCGCCGCGACGCCGCTCGCGTTGTCGTCGGCGCCGGGTGAGCCGGGCACCGAATCGAAGTGCGCGCCCACCACGACCCACGGCCGGGCGGGGTCGCTCCCGTCCAGCGTGCCGAGGACGTTGTGGTACTCCTCGCCGCGCCAGGTGAAGAGCTGGCGCTCGACGCGCAGTCCCGCCGCGCCGAGTTCCAGGGCGATGTGCTCCTCGGCGGCGCGGAGGGCCTCCGGGCTCGTCCGCGGATGGCGCGGCACGGCGAGGCGGCGCACGTCGGCCTCGAGGCGTCCGGAGTCTGGCGACTCCTGGGAGCGATCCGTATCGTTGTGGCTCACCGTGTCCCGCCTTCCGGAGGTTCCGACGACGCCTCGCGTGCCGCTGCCCGCCCCCACTCGTGCAGTATTGCACCGAAAGCCGCGCGGTGCCATTCCCGGAGCCCGCCCCGGAGCAAGCGCGTGACCGCCGTCCTCGCCCTGGACCAAGGCACCACGGGCAGCACCGCTCTCATCGTGGACGAGGGCGGTGGCGTTCTGGGTCGCGGCTACCGCGAGCTGACCCAGCACTTCCCGGAGCCGGGCTGGGTGGAGCACGACCCCGAGGAAATCTGGTCCACCACCCTGGCCGCCGCCCGCGAGGCGATCGCCGCCGCGAAGGTCGCCCCCGCGGCGCTCGCCGCCATCGGCATCACCAACCAGCGCGAGACAAGCATCCTGTGGGACCGGAAGACCGGCGCGCCGCTGCACAACGCCATCGTGTGGCAGGACCGGCGTACCGCCGCGCGCTGCCGGGAACTCGACGCCGCGCTGATCGAGGAGCGCACCGGTCTCGTCCCCGACCCGTACTTCTCGGCCACGAAGCTCGAGTGGCTCCTGCGCACCGCGGGCGAGGGGGCGGGCGGGGGCGCCGCTGGGCGCGCAGGCGCTTCCGGGGGCGCGGGTGCCGCCGCGGTCGTCGCGCGCGGGTGCGCCTTCGGCACGGTGGACACGTGGCTGGTGCACAAGCTCACCCTGGGACGCGCCCACGTCACCGACCCCACGAACGCCTCGCGCACGATGCTCTACGACATCGAGGCGCGCGCCTGGGACGAGGAGTTGTTGCGGGTCTTCGGCGTGCCGCGCGAAGTCCTGCCCGAGGTGAAGCCGTCCTCGGGCCTCTTCGGCGTTGCGGACCAGCAGTGGTTCGGCCGGGAGATCCCCATCGCCGGCATCGCGGGCGACCAGCAGGCCGCGCTCTTCGGCCAGGGGTGTTTCGCGCCGGGCATGGCCAAGAACACGTATGGCACGGGCGCATTCCTCCTGCTGAACACGGGCGAGCGGCGCGCGCACTCGGCGCGCGGGCTCCTCACTACGCTCGCCTGCGACGCGGCGGGCCGCGCCGTCTTCGCGCTCGAAGGCTCCGTGTTCATCGCCGGGGCGGCGGTGCAGTGGCTGCGCGACGGGCTTCGCGTGATCGCGGCCGCGTCGGAGACGGAGGCGCTGGCGCGCAGCGTCCCCGACACCGGCGGCGTGGTGTTCGTGCCGGCGTTCGTCGGCCTCGGCACCCCGCACTGGGAGGCGGAGGCCCGCGGCACCATCGTGGGGCTGAGCCGCGGCACGACGACGGCGCACCTGGCGCGCGCCACCCTGGAGGCGATGGCCTTCTCCACGAAGGAAGTGCTGGATGCGATGTCCGCCGACAGCGGCCTGCCGCTCGCCGACCTCCGCGTGGACGGCGGCGCGTCGGCCAACGACTGGCTGATGCAGTTCCAGGCGGACGTCCTCGGCGTGCCGGTCCGCCGGCCCGATGTGGTGGACTCCACGGCGCTGGGCGCGGCCGGCCTGGCGGGCCTCGCGACGGGCGTCTGGACCTCAGCCGAGCACTTTCTCGCCTCTCGGCGGTATCAGTCGTTCGAGCCGGGGAGGATGCCGGCGGTGGCCTGGCAGGAGTGGCAGCGGGCGGTCAGGGCGGCGCTGGCTTGGGCGAGGGAGGGTGCGTAATGGGAAATGAGTGATGGGCAATGAGTGATAGGTGATGAGTGATAGGTGATGAGTGATAGGTGATGAGTGATAGGTGATGAGTGATAGGTGATGAGTGATAGGTGATGAGTGATAGGTGATGGGGGATGGGGGCTCGCCGACGTTTCACGGGCGCGACAGGCTGCGGTGAAGCTCAAGCCGGTTATTGCCAATGGCACATTCGCAACAAGATCGGTGGGGTCGGATGCCAGCCCCCGGGCTTTCCTGAACCCTGAACCCTGAACCCTGACCCCTGAACCCTGACCCCATCACCCATCACTCATTCCCCGGCAACCCGACCCCCACAGTCCCTTTTCCAAAGTAATTCACTCGGGTATATTGGGCTCATGAAGGCAGGCACGAAGTTCATCGTCGGCGGCGTTGTCATCCTTGCGACGGTCGGCTATCTGATGGCCACCGGCATCAAGGAGACCGGCGTCTACTATCTGACGCCGACGGAACTGGCCACGCGGGTCGAGGCGGATCGCAGCTTTTACAACGTGGGCGTCAAGATGGGTGGCCGCGTGGTGCCGGGGTCCATCACGCGCGACGTCGCGACGCAGACGATCACCTTCCGGGCGACGGACGGCCAGCACACGTGGCCGGTGGTGTACCGCGGGCTCGCGCCCGACACGTTCACCGACGAGGTGGATGTTGTAGTCGAGGGCCGGCTGCAGGCCGACGGGGTGTTCCACGCCACCACGCTGCTGGCGAAGTGCGGCTCGCGGTACGAGGCAGTCCCCGCCCGCACCGGAGCTGAAGCTTCCTCCTCTTGATGACCGATATCGGCAACATCGCGCTGTGGATCGCGCTCCTCATCGGCTCGTGGGGGAGCGCGGTCGCTTTTGCGGCGGGCCGGAGCCGTCGCGCCGATCTGGCGCTGAGCGCCGAGCGCTCGATGTTCGTGATGTGGGGCCTGCTGGTCCTCGCCTCCGCGGCGCTGATGCAGGCGCTGCTCGCGCACGACTTCTCCATCGAGTACGTCGCCGCCTACACCAGCCGCAACCTGCCGGTCTTCTACACGTGGTCGGCGTTCTACGCGGGGCAGAAGGGGTCGCTGCTCTTCTGGGCCGTCGTGCTCGCAACGTTCTCCGCGGCGGCGGTGCTGATGAACCGCGGCAGGTACCGCGAGCTGATGCCGCACGTCACGGGGGTGCTGCTCGTCACCATCACTTTCTTCGTCGCGGTGATGGTGTTCGCGTCGAACCCCTTCGAGAAGCTCGGGTTCCTCCCGCAGGACGGGCGCGGGCTCAACCCGCAGCTCCAGAACCCCGGGATGGTCATCCACCCGCCGATGCTCTACCTGGGCTACATCGGCATCGCGGTGCCGTTCGCCTTCGCCGTCGCGGCGCTGCTCTCCGGCAAGCTCGACACCGGCTGGCTCCAGGCCATCCGCCGCTGGACGATCGCGAGCTGGCTGTTCCTCTCCGTGGGCGTCATCCTCGGGATGTGGTGGGCCTACGTGGAGCTGGGCTGGGGCGGCTACTGGGCGTGGGACCCGGTGGAGAACGCCTCGCTGATGCCGTGGCTCACGATGACCGCGTTCCTCCACTCGGTGATGATCCAGGAGAAACGCGGGATGCTGAAGAAGTGGAACCTGGGCCTGATCATCGGCTCGTTCCTCCTCTCGATCTTCGGCACCTTCATCACGCGGAGCGGCGTCATCGCGAGCGTGCACAGCTTCGCACAGTCCAACGTCGGCTGGTTCTTCCTTGGCTTCCTCGTGCTGGCCGGCGTGGCGTCGTTCGCGCTGCTCGCCTACCGGTGGCCGGCGCTCGCGGCGGAGGCGCGGCTCGAGTCGATGGTGAGCCGCGAGGCGGCGTTCCTGTTCAACAACCTCATCTTCATCGTGATCACCTTCTCGGTCTTCTGGGGGACGCTCTTCCCGGTGCTCTCCGAGTGGGTGCGGGGCACGAAGGTCACGGTGGGGCCGCCGTTCTTCAACCAGGTCAACATCCCGCTCGGGCTGCTGCTCCTGTTCCTCACCGGCGTGGGGCCGCTGATCGCGTGGCGCCAGGCCAGCACGGCGAACCTGCGGCGCCAGTTCCTGTGGCCGGTGGCCGGGATGCTCGTCGCGGGCGCGCTGCTCGCCGCGCTCCGGATGAGCGACGCCTGGGCGATCGCGGCGTTCGCGCTCGCGGTGTTCGTGACCGTGACGGTCGCGCAGGAGTTCGTGCGCGGCACGCTCGCGCGGCACCGCCAGTACGGCGAGGCGTGGCCGCTCGCGGTGGTGCGGCTCGTCGGCCGCAACCGCCGGCGGTACGGCGGCTACGTCGTGCACCTCGGCATGGTGATGCTGTTCGTGGGCTTCGCGGGGATGGCGTTCAAGAGCGACACCGAAGTGACGCTCAGGCCCGGCCAGACCACGGAGGTCCGCTCGCCGTACGGGCACGTGTACCGGTTCATGCACCAGGGGATCTCGCAGTACGAGCAGCTCAACCGCTTCGTATCGGCGGCCAGCCTCGACGTGTACCGGGACGGGAAGTACCTGGGCGTGATGAAGAGCGAGAAGCGCCAGCACATGGACTCGATGGGGCAGCCGACCTTCGAGCCGTCCACCGAGGTGGCGATCCGCTCGGACGTCCGCGAGGACCTCTACATCATCTTCGCCGGCTCGGTGGAGGGGACGGAGGAGGCGGTGTACCGCATCACCATCAACCCGCTGGTGTGGTGGGTGTGGTACGGCGGGATGGTCCTGGCCCTGGGCGGTCTCATCTCGATGTGGCCGACGGGCCGGGCGCCGACCCCGGTGAAGCGTCGCGCCGACCTGGCGGGCTATGTGGCGCGTGTCGATGCGTAGCGCCCTCGCGGTCCTCGCCGCGACCCTCGCCCTGGCCTCGATCGCCCTGGCGCAGCAGGCGCCGGACACCGGCCAGGGGCGACTCGCCGCCCCCCGGATGGCCGGCCGCGGCCAGGCGCCGGTCACCGCGCGCGACAACGACTCCACCGTGAAGGCCATCGAGCGGCAGCTCCGCTGCACCTGCGGCTGCAACCTCGACGTCTTCACCTGCCGCACCACCGACTTCACGTGCGCCACGTCGCCGGCGATGCACCGCGTCGTGGTGGCGCGGCTCGACTCGGGGATGACGGCGGCGCAGGTGATCGCGGCGTTCCAGCAGCAGTACGGCGAGGTCGTGCTGATGTCCCCGCCGAAGCACGGCTTCAACTGGGCGGCCTACCTCATGCCGTTCGTCGGGCTCTTCATCGGCCTCGGCATCGTCGGGGCGGTGATGCGCGGCTGGTTCCGCGTGCGTCCCAGGCAGCCGCTCGAGGGCGGGGCGCCGGCGGAGGCCGGAGCGGCGCCCACCGCGTCGGACGACGAGATGCAGCGGCTCCAGCGGGAGCTGGAAAGGTTCGAGGCGTAACGTGCTCGCGCTCATCATCGGGGTGCTGGTCGCGCTGGCCGCCGTGGCGCTGGTTCTCGACCCCCTCGTCCGTCCGCATGCCATTCGTCCCGAGCCGCCGTCGTCGGAGCCCGAGGACGACCCCCTCGAGCAGCGCAAGGAGCTGGCGCTCGCGGCGCTCAAGGAGATCGAGTTCGACCGCGCGATGGGCAAGCTGGACGACGCCGACTACGAGAGGATGAAGGCCAGGTACACCGCCGAGGCGCTGGAGGCGATCCGCGAGGCGGACGCGGCAGCGGCGCCGGCGCCCGTCGAGCCCGCGATGGCGCAGCCGCCGGCCGGCTCAGGCGCGCGGGGCGACGCGGTCGAAGCCCTCGTCGCCGCCAAGCGCTCGGCGGGGAAGGGGCGGAAGTTCTGCACCGAGTGCGGGGCGGAGCTGGAGGGGAAGGGGAAGTTCTGTGTGGAGTGCGGGGTCAGAATGGCGTGATGGGTGATGGGTGATAGGTTCTAGGTGATAGGTGATGGGTGATGGGGGTGAGCCGAGGGTTCGGTTCACGGCTGGCTCGGCGTCGAGTCGGCTGGCTGGGCGCGGAGGAAGTGGACGCGGAGGAGCCGCTGCACGTCGACATACCGGGCGATCCTGCTCCAGAAGCGCCCGTCGATGATCGGTTCGAGGACCCCCCGCACCGATCCCGGAACGATGAGGTTGGAGTACAGCTCGGTCAGCTGGATGGCGGCGCTCGCCGAGGCGAGCCCGGGCATCGCGCGGTCCGGGCGGGTCAGATGGATGGTCAGGGTGCGCAGCTGATAGGAATCGGGGTCGAGGTCGGCGTCGCCGTCGACGTCCGGTGTGCGGAGGTTCTCGGCGGCGCGGAACGCGACGCGCAGGAGCCGTTGGCCGTCCTGCTCTCGCACACCGCCGAAGGCGAAGCAGTGATTCGCGATGAAAGCGCTGTCCGCAAGGTCCGGTAGGGACGGTAGTTGAATGGCTCGGGCGCGGCCGCCCTGTGGATCCGTGCCCCATCCGATCACCTCGCCGGGCCGGTAGCGGACGCGCGTGCTGCTCTGGAACTCGACGGTGTCCGTCGCGACAGTGCGGACGGCGCCGCTCCTCGTGACGTCCGTGAACGTGCGCTCGATGAAGTACTGGAAGGGGTAGGAGTCGGCCAGCACGGCGAAGCGCCGGGCGTTCTCCCTCAGCTGGGCGAAGATCGCCGCGAGCGCGGGTGTGGTTCCCGGGTCGGGCGGCCCCGGAGCGGTGCAGCGGCCGGGGACGGTGACCGTCAGCTCATCCAGGCGGATCGCGAGCGGCCGGAGCGCGATCCGAAGCGCGGCTCCCTCCGCGCGGAGAGAAACGGCGGACTCGAAGGGCTCGTAGCCCACCTGACGAGCCTGGACGCGGTACGCGCCCAGGGGAAGGGCGGTGAAGACGAACGCGCCGCGCGCGTCGGTGAACCGCTCGGTGCCGGAGGGGAGAATGCGCACCAGGGCGTACGGCACTCGCGTCCCGGCGGTGTCCATCACCACGCCGCGCAGGACGGCGGTGGTGTCCTGCGCGGGCAGCGGCCTCGCTGCGAGGACGACGACCGCCGCCAGCCCGGCGACCCACGGTGCGCGGCGAACGGTACGCACGCCCACGGAGATACACCGGCCGGGAAGACACGGCAAGACGCCCGGAGCCCCCATCACCTATCACCTATCACCTATCACCCATCTCCCATCACCCACTACCCGTTCCACCTCCCTGGCGCTCCCCGCCCGCGGCCTGCAACATTCCCTCCAGGCCGCCCGTAAAGCAGGATGTCCCCATTCCGAAGGGCTCGTCCCATGATCCGAAGCCTGACGACTTCCGCGCTCCTCCTCGCGTCTCTCGCGACCTCTCTCAACGCTCAACAGCCGCCGCCGCCGCGCACGCCCCCGCAGACCCCGCCCCCGGGCCAGCAGCCTGCCCCGGGCCAGACACCGGCCGCCCGGCCGGCGCAGCCCGAAGGCCCGAAGCCCTACCGTGACGTCATTCCAGCCACGGCGGTGCCCGATTCGGGTGTGTTCATCATCTATCGCATCAACGAGAAGCTGTACTACGAGATCCCGCGGGCGATGCTCGGCCGCGAGTTCCTCTGGGTCTCCGACCAGCGCGGCACCATCCGCGGCGTCGGCTACGCCGGCGAGCAGATCACCGACCGCGTGGTCCGCTGGGAGCGGCTCGGGAACCGGGTGCTGCTGCGGCTCGTCTCGTACGACATGGTGGCCGACACCAACCTCCCGGTGAGCCGGGCGGTGCGGCTGTCGAACCAGGCCCCCATCGTCGTGAGCTTCGACGTCGCCGCCTTCAGCCCCGAGGACAGCAACGTCGTCGTCGAGGCCACCAAGCTGTTCACGACCGACGTCGCCGAGCTGAACCTGCGTCAGGCCCGCGGGGTCCGCATCCGCTCGATGGATGCCTCCCGCTCCGCCATCGAGCGGGCGCGCAGCTTCCCGCGCAACATCGAGGTCGCCGCGTACCAGACCTTCGCGGTCGACTCCGTGCCCGGTCCGGCCGGCACACCGGCCGACCGGTCGCTGAACAGCCTCACGATGTACATGAACTTCTCGATGGTGCTGCTGCCCGACCAGCCGATGATGTCGCGGCTGTGTGACAACCGCGTCGGGTTCTTCTCGATGCGGCAGGAGGATTTCGGCCGTGACGAGCCGCGGGTGGCGCAGCGCTGCTACATCACCCGCTGGCGCCTCGAGCCGCGGAACCCGAACGCCGCGGTGTCCGACCCGGTCAAGCCCATCGTCTGGTACATCGACCCCGCGACGCCCGAGAAGTACGTGCCGTGGCTCATCCAGGGCATCAACTTGTGGGAGCCCGTGTTCCGGAGGGCCGGCTTCAGCAACGCCATCATGGCGCGCCGGGCGCCGACGCCGCAGGAAGACCCGGAGTTCGACCTCGACGACGCGCGCTACACCACGCTCCGCTGGCTGCCGTCCACCATCGAGAACGCCTACGGGCCCTCGGTGACCGACCCGCGCACCGGCGAGATCCTCCAGGCGAACGTCGCCTTCTATCACAACATCACGTCGCTGCTCCAGGCCTGGTACTGGGCGCAGGCGGGCGCCGTGGACCCCCTGGCTCAGCGGCTGCCGTTCCCCGACTCGGTGATGGGCAGGATGGTCGCCTACGTCGCGACCCACGAGATCGGCCACAGCCTCGGCCTGCCGCACAACATGCTGGCGTCGAGCGGCTACGCGGTGGACTCCCTCCGGAGCCCGACGTTCACGAGCCGCTACGGCACGACGCCGTCCATCATGGACTACGCGCGCAACAACTACGTCGCGCAGCCCGGTGACGGCGTGACGAACCTGATGCCGGGACTCGGCCCGAACGACGACTACGTCATCAACTGGGGTTACCGGTTCATTCGGGGCGCCGCGACGCCCGACGCCGAGCGGCCGTTCCTCGACTCACTGGCGCGGCTCCAGGATGCCAACCCCCTGTTCCGCTTCGGCAACATGGACGGCATCGACCCGCGCACCCAGCGCGAGGCCATCGGTGACGACCCCGTGCGGGCCAGCGGCTTCGGCGTCGCGAACCTGCGCCGGCTGGTGCCGATGCTCATCTCGGCCACCACGACCGACCAGCTCGACGACTTCGACCTGCTGAACGACATGTACGGCCGCCTCATCGGCCAGTGGGCGCTCGAGATGAGCCACGTGTCCGTCATGGTGGGCGGCGTGTATCGCCACGAGAGGTACCCCAATCAGCCCGGCGTCATCCACACCGCGGTGCCGCGCGACAAGCAGCAGGAGGCCGTGCGGTTCCTGCTCGAGAACGTCTTCACGACGCCGTCGTTCTTCCTCGACACCGAAGTGCTGCGCCGCGTTGAGTCCACGGGCAGCGTGGAGCGCATCCGGACCCGGCAGGCGGCCGTGCTGGTCGACCTGCTGCTGGATTCGAAGCTCTCGCGGCTGGTGGAGCAACAAGCCTTCGCGACGGCGCAGAGCCCGGCCTACACGATCGCCGATCTGTTCGGCGACCTGCACCGGGGCATCTTCTCCGAGGTGGTGGCGGTGCGGCCGAACGTGGACGCGTACCGCCGCAACGTGCAGCGCACCTACGTGGACCAGATGGACCGGCTGATCAACACCCCGCTCGCGGCGCCGACTCCGCCGGCGGCCTTCCCCGGCTTCGTGCCGCCGCCTCCGCGGCCGGCCGACGCCCGCGCGCTCGCTCGCGCCGACCTCGTGGATCTCGACGTGCAGCTCCGCGGGGCGATCCTCCGCACCACGGACCGCGTGAGCCGGGCGCACTTCCAGGACCTCAGGGCGCGGATCGACCGCATCTTCAACCCGCCGCGCTGATCCGGGCGGCTCCGCAGCACGGAAGACCGACGGGCGCCCGGTTGGGCGCCCGTCGCGTTCGTGGAAGCCTTGACGACCGCCTGACGGTGGTGTAAGGATGTCGCCTTGGGTCCTCGTGTCTCCCACGTCGCCAATGCCATCGCCATGCTCGTCCTGCTCGCGGGCGCCGCGGCCCCCGCCGTCGCGCAGCGCGTCGAGGGTCGGGTGGTGAGCGCCTCCGACAGCGTGGGGATCGCCACCGCGCTCGTGCAGCTCCTCGACGGCGCGGGGGCCCGCGTGGCGCAGGTCAGCACGGCGGCCGGAGGCGCCTTCCGGCTCAGCGCCCCCACGCCCGGGCGGTACGTCGTGGCCGTCCTGCGAATCGGTCAGCGCGCGTGGCGGTCCGCGCCGCTCGACCTCGACGCCGGCGCAGTCCGGCGCGTCATCTTGTCCGTCCCCGATGATCCGATCACCCTCCCGGCCATTACCGTCGAGGCGCCGTCCGCCTGCCGCACGTCGCCCGCCGAGGGGTCGCTCATCGGCGCGTTGCTCGCGGAAGCCGACAAGGCGCTGACGGTGACGCGACTGGCGATGGAGAGCGGGGCGGCGGGCTACCTGGTGGAGCGGTACGAGCGGATGCAGACGGAGCGCTTCGCCACCGTGGATTCCGTGGGGATGATCGAGGGCAACACCGCCTGGCCCATCCGAAGTGCGCCGCCGGAAAGCCTCGCCATTCACGGCTGGGTGCGCGAGGACGCGACCGACACCGATGGACGCCTGGGGCGCACCATCTACTTCGGGCCCGACGCCTCGGTGCTCTTCTCACCGTGGTTCCTCTCCACCCACTGCTTCGGGGTGTCGGGGGGCGTGGGTGCCGACACCGACGCGGTGGCCGTCACCTTCCGGCCCGTGGGCGGGCGGCGTGCCGACATCGCCGGGCGGCTCATCATCGCGCATCGGACTCTCGAGCTGCGTCGCATCGAGTGGCGCTACGTCCGCCTGGGATGGTGGGTCACTCTCGAGGGCGCGGGCGGCGCGATGGATCTCGAGCGCCTCCCGTCGGGCGCCTACCTCCCGTCCCGGTGGTGGATGCGGGGGCCGGTGGCCGAGGTCAATGCGCGCCACGAGCCGGTCAAGCACTGGGGCTGGAAGGAGCGTGGCGGCAGGCTCGTGCCGAGCCCCTGACGTTTAGGGCACTCGCCCCGCCGCCTTGACGCCCCGCGCGGCCGGGCCGATGCTTCGGCCTCACGCCACCCGGAGCCTCCGCCCCGATGACGACGTCCGCATCCACTCGCGCCATCTTCTCCGCCGTTGCCGCCCTCGCGCTCTCCGCCGCCGCGCTCCACGCCCAGGCGCGCCCCGCCGCGCCGGCCCGCGCCGCGGCCCCAGCGGCCGACACCGCGGCCATCCGCGCGGCCGTCGAGCGCGTGACGCCGGCGATGATCGAGGTCCGCCACGACCTCCACCAGCACCCGGAACTCGGCAACCGCGAGACCCGCACGGCGGGAATCGTCGCCGAGCGGCTCCGCGCGCTGGGCATCGAGGTCCGCACCGGCATCGCGCACACCGGTGTCCTCGGCGTGCTGCGCGGCGGCCGGCCCGGGCCGGTGGTCGCGGTGCGCGCCGACATGGACGCGCTCCCCGTCACCGAGGCCACGGATCTCCCGTTCCGCTCCACCGTGCGCTCCGCCTACAACGGCCAAGACGTGGGCGTGATGCACGCCTGCGGACACGACATCCACACTTCGGTCCTGCTCGGCGCAGCTTCGGTGCTCGCGGGGATGCGCGAGCGCGTCCCCGGCACCGTGCTGTTCGTCTTCCAGCCGGCGGAAGAGGGGGCGCCGGCGGGCGAGGAGGGCGGGGCGCAGCTGATGCTGGCGGAGGGGGCGTTCCGGGACCCGCGTCCCAGCGCCGTCTTCGGCCTGCACACGAACCCTGAGCTTCCGGTGGGGACGCTCGGCTACACGCCGGGCGCGGCGCTCGCGTCGGCCGCCAGCTTCACCGCGGTGATCCGTGGCCGGCAGGCGCACGGCGCGCGGCCGGAGCTCTCGGTGGACCCGATCGTCGCCGCGGCGCAGGTCGTGCTGGCGCTCCAGACCATCCGCTCGCGCAACCTCTCCCCGTTCGCGCCGACCGTCCTCACCGTCGGCGTCCTGCGCTCCGGGGAGCGGGCCAACATCATCCCCGCCGAGGCGCGGATGGAGGGCACGATCCGCACCTACGACCGCGCCGTCGAGGACACGGTGAAGCGCCGGATGCGGGAGATCTTCGACGGCATCACGCGGGCGGCGGGCGCGACCTTCACGCTGGAGATCGGCGTGTCGCTTCCGGTCGTGGTGAACGACCGCCCGCTCACCGCTCGGATGGTGCCCTCACTGGTGCGCGTGGCGGGCGAGGCGAACGTGCGCGAGTTGCCGCCGGCCTCGGTCTCGGAGGACTTCTCCTTCTTCTCGAACGAGGTGCCGGGCTTCTACTTCTGGCTCGGCGTTTTGCGGCCCGGCACGTCGAGCGGCCCGCTCCACTCGCCGACCTACCTCGCCGACGACGGCGCGGTCCCCGTCGGCATCCGGGCGATGACGGCGCTGGTGCTGGACTACCTCGGTGGCGGACGCTAGCGGGGGCGACTGGCCTTGTGACGGCGGGGAGCTTCGAAACGGATCTCAACATCTGGCGTGATTTGCGCGAAGCGATCGTGCAGGCTGTCAAAGTAGGACGGCTCGATCTCGAAACCAACACTCGACCTGTGCGCCTTGATTGCGGCCTCCGTTGTGGTACCGCTTCCGACGAACGGGTCAAGAACAACATCTCCAACAAACGAGAACATCCTGATCAGGCGGTAGGCCAGTTGCGTCGGGAACGGGGCGGGGTGCCCCCTCCGGGTACTCATACCTGGAATGTCCGTCCAGATGGAGCGGAACCACTTGGAGTGGTCGCCCTTGTCGATAAGGCTCAATCGACGTTGCGCCGTACTCGGCTGGCGATAGCCGCCCGGTTTCCGAAGAAGGAGCACGTACTCGATGTCATTCTTGATAATCGCGTTAGGCTCGTAGGGCTTACCCAGGAATGGCGATCCATTGCCCTCGACCTCAGTAACCGCGTTCGCGATCTTGTGCCATAGAATCGGGGTCAGATAGTCATAACCCAAGTGCTGACACCGCGCAGCGATATCCGCGTGAAGCGGCACAACAAAATGGCGACCGGTCTTGCGGCGCGCGAGGCACACATCGCCCACGACAATACAGAGGCGACCGCCCGGGACGAGCAGACTAAGGCAGTGGCTCCAGACCCGGTCCAAGTCATCAAGGAACGCGCCGTAGTCCTCCTTGTGACCGAGCTGAGCTTCGCCCGCCAGCCCTTCATAGCGCTTGAGAATCCAGTAGGGCGGGGAGGTGACGACCAGATGCACCGGCGCATCGAGGCCCGCCATCTCCCTGGCGTCGCCCAAGACCAACCGGTGCTTCGTGCTTAGGAGCTCAGAGCCAATCGCGAATGCCTCGTCTCGCTCGCGGAACTTCTGCGCGACCGAGGGCTCCACTTGGCGTGCTGGGCTGGCCATGCGCACAATATAGTGTAGCGTCTCCTCCGGCAGTAACCGGAATAACGCAGACCTTAGGTTGCCCATGCTAGAAGATGCGATCGACAGCCTCTTGTCGCACCCCAAGACCTCGACCAAGCGCCTTGCCGCCTTGGCAGACTACTTGAAGCAGCAGTTGGCGAAGGAGGGGCTACCGAATGTCCGCGGAGGATCGGGCGGCGAGCTTCAAGTTCCAGGCCTTTCGAGAACGAAGAACTGGGACGTGGCGTTCGAGTTCGCAGGGAAATTCCGTCTGCTGATTTCGCTCAAGTCGATGCTGAAGAACGTCAGCGGTTCGGTCCCCAACCGATTGGACGATCTGCAGGGCGAGCTGGCGAACGTACAACAGCTCAGGCCGGAGATTGTCATCGGCTACGTAGTGTTGTTCGACCTTGAGGGTCTCTGGTTCGTTCGTTTCGACAGCCGGAAACCGAAGGGTCAACGACTGGTGTCCCCTCGCAAGGCAGCCCGAGACAGAACGGCCTTCCTGACAGCTCTCCTGTGCGAACTGAAGCTGAGAGAACCGGCGATCGAGTTTCAGCGTTAGACTTCACCGCTTCATAACCAGAGTGGAGTTTTGAGCGAGCAGGAGGTGAAACGCCGGCCCAACTGGCCGTCCGCGTGGCAGGAAGCGCGGGAGATCATGTGGCGGCACCGCGCCTACCTCGCGGTGGGCCTCGCGGTGATGCTGGTCAACCGCCTCGCCGGCCTCGTCCTCCCGACGACCTCCAAGTTCCTGATCGACAACGTCGTGGGGAAACACCAGGCGGAGCTCCTGGTGCCGCTGGCGCTCGCCGCGGGCGGGGCCACGCTCGTCCAGGCGCTCACCTCGTTCACCCTCTCGCAGGTCCTCGGCGTCACCGCGCAGCGCGCCATCACCGACATGCGCCGCGAGGTGGAGGCGCACGTGCTGCGCCTGCCGGTGCGCTACTTCGACTCGACGAAGAGCGGCGTCCTCATCTCCCGCATCATGACCGACGCGGAAGGCATCCGAAACCTGGTCGGCACGGGACTCGTGCAGCTCGTCGGTGGCCTCGTCACGGCGGCCATCGCGCTCGGCGTGCTCTTCTACCTCAACTGGCGCCTCACCACGAGCACGATCGTCATCCTCGCCGTGTTCGGCGGGCTCATGGCGTACGCCTTCTCGAAGCTCCGGCCCATCTTCCGCGAGCGCGGGCAGATCAACGCCGAGGTGACGGGCCGGCTAGCCGAATCGCTGGGCGGCATCCGGGTGGTGAAGTCGTACGTGGCCGAGCGCAGCGAGCAGCTCGTCTTCACCCGCGGCGTGCACCGGCTGTTCCGCAACATCGCCCGGACCATCACCGGCGTCTCGTCGCTCGGCGCGGCCACGACGGTCATCGTCGGCGGCATCGGCGTGCTGATGATCATGGTCGGCGGCCGGGCGATGCTTGCGGACCGCATGACCCTCGGCGACTTCGTGATGTACGTCTTCTTCATCGGCCTCGTGGCGGCGCCGCTGGTGCAGATCGCCTCCATCGGCACGCAGATCAGCGAGGCGTTCGCCGGGCTGGACCGCATCCGCGAGCTGCGGCAGATGACGACGGAGGACGTGGAGGACCGGAGCCGCCGCCCCGTCGGCGACGACCTCCGCGGCGCAATCGCCTTCGAGGACGTGGCGTTCGCCTACACCCCCGGCGTGCCGGTGCTGCAGGGCGTGTCCTTCCGCGCGCCCGCCGGCTCGACCACGGCGCTCGTCGGCTCGAGCGGGTCCGGGAAGAGCACGCTCATCTCGCTGGTGATGGCGTTCAACCGGCCCGACGCCGGCCGCGTCACCGTGGACGGGATGGACCTCGCGGGGGTCCGGCTGCGCGACTACCGCGCACACCTCGGCGTGGTGCTCCAGGACAACTTCCTGTTCGATGGCACGATCGGAGAGAACATCGGGTTCTCGCGGCCGCACGCGAGACAGGAGGATATCCGGCGCGTGGCGCGCATCGCCCACTGCGACGAGTTCGTGCAGCAGCTGGAGAATGGGTACGACACCGTCGTGGGCGAGCGGGGCGTGAAGCTGTCGGGCGGACAGCGGCAGCGGGTCGCGATAGCGCGCGCCATCCTCGCCGACCCGCGCATCCTCATCCTCGACGAAGCCACATCGAGTCTGGACAGCGAGAGCGAGGCGCTGATCCAGGACGGCCTCCGGAACCTGCGGCAGGGGCGCACGACCTTCGTGATCGCGCACCGGCTCTCCACCATCCGGAGCGCGGACCAGATCCTGGTGCTCGAAGGAGGGGAGATCGTGGAGCGCGGGACCCACGCGGAACTGCTCGCGGCCGGCGGCCGCTACCGCCAGCTCTACGACAAGCAGTACCACTTCGAGGCCGACCGGTTCGTGAACCCGGGCGAGGACTTCACGCCGGAGCCCGAGTCGCCCCCGGCTCCCGGCGGCGCGCCGGTCAGGCCGGGCGCGCTGTAGGCTCGGCGCGGCCGGAAGCCGGGAGCCGGGAGCCGATAGCCGATAGCCGATAGCCGGGAGCCGATAGCCGGGAGCCGATAGCCGATAGCCGGAAGCCGATGGCCGGGAGCCGCTGCAGCCCTACGTTGGGGCACACCCCCAACAGGCAGGGCCGATGGGCATCCGCTGGGACATCCGCCGAGAGGGCCGCTCGTGGATCGCGGACGAGTTCCGAATCCGCGTGGACGAGGGGTGAAGCTGATACCGAAGACTCGGCCCGCGGCGCGTGCGATGCGCTGGCGGCTGCGTGGCTGACGTCAGCCGGCCCAAACCGGCCGGCCCGATACCACACGAGCGCAGAGCGGTGGGGTCGCCTGCCGGGGCTCACCACGATGCCGCGATGGCACGCGTGGTGGCAGGGCTACGCCGTGGCCCTCAGCCTGGCGGGCTGGCTGCGGAGCGGGGAGGCCCGCCGCGCTCCCGACGGACGCTCCGTCGCGGGAGCGGTTACAGGCCGCGACGCACATGGCTGGACGGCATCCACGCCCGTCCGGGCGTGGATGGAGTTGGCCGTACGGCGAGACCAGAATGGGGCTTCGCGCCGCCGACCCGCCCGGATATTCGGATCGGTGCCAAGGAACTCCCCTTCCGCGCCCTGCTTGACCACCACGTTGCCTGGCGGCCCACGCCACCAGAGGTAGATTCGGCTCCGACCCGCACGAGGCCGACCGCATGGACGCCAACGATCCAATCTGGACTGAGTTGCGCGGGCGCTACCGTCCCGAGCGACCCCTCGGCGCCGGTGGAATGGCCGAGGTCTGGCTCGTGCACGACGAGCGCCACGGCCGTCTCGTGGCCCTCAAGCTCCTCGGCGAGCACCTGGCTTCCGCGATGGGCCAGGACCGATTCAAGCGGGAGATCGCCCTCCTCGCGCGCCTGCAGCATCCCAACGTCCTGTCGCTCATCGACTCCGGCGAGAACGCCGGCCGGATGTGGTACGTCACGCCGTTCATCGAGGGCGAGTCGCTCCGTGACCTGCTCGACCGGGAGGGGAAGCTCGACATCACCGAGGCGCTGCGCCTCGGCGGCGAGCTACTCGACGCACTGGGCTACGCGCATCGTAGCGGCGTCGTGCACCGGGACATCAAGCCGGAGAACGTGCTGCTGTCGCAGGGGCATGCGCTGCTCGCCGACTTCGGCATCGCGCGGGAGGAGGGGAAGGACCGGCTGACGGCGACCGGGCTCTCGGTGGGCACGCCGTCGTACATGAGTCCCGAGCAGGTCGCCGGCGAAGGCGCGGAGGCGCCGAGCGACTTGTATTCGATGGGGTGCGTCCTCTTCGAGTGCCTGACGGGGCAGCCGCCGTTCACGGGTCCCGACTCGCGGGCGGTAATGGCGCAGCACGTGATGGACCCCGTGCCGAGCCTCCGCGCCCGGCGGCCGAACGTGCCGGAGGGCGTGGAGCGCGTCGTGCTGCGCGCGCTGGAGAAGGATCCCAAGGACCGCTGGCCCGACGCGGCGGCGTTCGCGCGGGCGCTGAGCGAGCCGACGGCGTCGAAGGCGAACCTGGTTCCGAGCGGGATCCGCCCGGCACGGCCACGGGCACGGGCGAGACGGAGGCTCCTCGTGGCAGCAGGAGTCATCGTGGCGATCGCGGTGGCTGCGGGTGGCGTGACGCTGTGGCGGTCCCGTGGCGGGCTCGCCATGGGCCCGAAGGTCACGCTCCGGCAGGTGACGTTCCGGGGGGACGTGTGCGGTCCGGTCATCTCTCCGAACGGCCAGTATGTTGCGTTCGTCGCCGCCCGCCAGACTTGGCTGTTGGACTTGGAGCGAGGTCGTTCCTGGTCGGTAGGCGACACCATCGAGGGTGGCGACTGCCACTGGGCGTATTGGAGGGCTGACAACAGCGGCTTTCTGTACGTAAACCGGGACTCGATCTGGCTGGCGACCGCGAGCGGCGGGAAGGCGAGCGTCCTGGGCCCAAGGTCGCTGTGGGACAGCCTGACGAGCGTGCAACGACTGGAGGGCCGGAGCGGCAGAGTCGTTGATGTGACCGACACGGGCGTGACCGTCCGCGACCCAGGACAGCTGCCCCGCCAGGTGCCCGTAGCCGGATTCCAGCGATACCTGGGGGCCGAAATGTCTCCGGACGGATCGCGGGCCCTCGCAGGCATACTCCGCAACGACTCCACGTACGGCTACGCCCTCGTGGACCTCGACTCGGGACGAGTGAGCGTTCTTGACAGCGCGGATGTGGCTGCCTGGAACGTGCGGATGTACGCCGACGGTACCGCCCTGTTGGGCATTCAGTATCCGCACGGCGGCCTGCTCCGCATCGATGTCGATGCCCGGCGGCTTCGCGTCACGGGGCGTCGCACGCTGCTGCTGCCGGGCCTCGATCAGAGGTTCGAGCAGCACTATAGTCTCGCCTCGGGGCGCAATCGCATCGCGCTCTACGGGAGCGGAGCGGCCTTCCGCGCGGTCGTCGGACAGCTGCCACCGGCGGACGCGCGGGCCCGCTTCTCGTTCCGACTTGTCGCTCCCGGCTCCCTGATGCCGCAGTCCGTGTCTCTGTCTCCTGCTGGCGATCGACTGTTCTTCACCGCCACCGTGGACAGCGTCGCCGGCCTGTTCGAAATGACGCTCCCCGGAGGGGAACCGCGTCGTGTGGCGCAGCTTCCGGGGACGGACGCAACGGCCTTGCGGCTCTCTCCGGATGGTTCCACAGCCATCGTCGCCACTCGGCAGGGGTTCGACAAGTGGCATGCGACGCTGGTGGAGGTCCGGAGCGGCACCTGGCGCAACCTGGCCGGCTGGAATCCGCAGGAGTACCGCGGGGAGCCCATCTTCGACTGGGATCCCACAGGGCGTGCGGTCTACGCGCACGAAATAGCTGACCGACATTATCGCATCATCCGCTTGAACGCGCTCACTGGAACTGCGGACACTCTAAGGCCTGACACCACGTCCTTTCTCTCTTGCCCGGCCGCGTCACCAGACGGGAAGTGGCTGGCGGTCCGTTCCCAGGCCCCCCAGGAACCCGCGGTCCGCATGATCTCACTGGCGGGCGACTCGGAGCACCTCGTTCCCTTGGTGCGCGATCAGGGAGATCCATGCCCGATCGGTTGGCTGAACGCCCGTGAGCTGGCGGTGTTCGAGAGCCCCGACCGCAGCGACGACTCGACCGAGGTTTGGTTGTACGACCAAGGTGGCCGCAGGAAGTTGCTGGGGCGGTTACCGCCCAACTGCCAGCTTCCCGCTCTCACCCCCAGCCGGGATGCCGTCGTCTGCATCGTCGAGAGCGGCACGGGCGACATCTGGATCGCGGACGACTTCGACCCGTACTTCCGTCCACCGGCGGCGCCCAAGCGCCCGTAACAGCGGCCGGCTCCGGCGCGCAGGGGGCGGCGCCCGCCGAACGATAGGCCCCGCCCCCGCGCTCCCGGCGAACAGTCTCCATACCACCGTCGCTACTCCCTCACGGCGAGCGCCCGAATTTCCCGCACTCGGCCGAGCACCAGATCCGCCGTGCCGTGCGGATCCTGGGCGTTGTTCAAGTGGCCCGCGAGGATGTCCCTCAAGCGCGGGTCCGCCAACAGCGCCGCCGACCTCGAAGCCTGTCGCCGCGCCGTGCTCCGGCTCTTCGTCCACCGCGGCTTCTTCGACGAGGATCAAGCCAAGGGGATGCTCCAGTGGTCGCACTCCGGCTTCCACGTTCATGCCGGCGTCGGGGTGAGCGAGGATGACCGTCCTCTCGCGCTCCGCCTCGCCCGCTACTGCGCCCGCAACCCTGTGGCCTCTGACGGCCGACGGCTGACGGCTGACGGCCTCTCGGTCGAGGAGCCCGTCGCGATCACGGATCCGGTGAACTGGTCCCTGCGGGCCGCCCGCTACCGCTGGGCGGAGTTGCTGCGGCGCATCTACGATGATTCGGGTTTCACACGAATACCCGACTACCAATGCCGTCGAGCGAATTGCGAACCAGTCGACCGGCTGGACTGTCGAGGGGCAGGCATCAGCGGTGCTGACGTCACGCCTGGTGGCGCTTGGCTTGCAGGTTCACGACCGGATGGCCGGAATGTTCTTGCCGTTCGCGGGCTTCGGCGAAGAGGCGATGCACGTCATGGCCCCGGGCGGCGGATAGTGCATCCTTGATGCGCCAGATCTCTTGGAGCACCAAGTCGCCGCCGCTTTGAACCGTTGGTTCCTTGACTGGTTTCATCTGGTCATTCTCCGAGAAGCTCTTCCGGTGTGCAAATCTCCGGCAGCGTGTGGCCGTGCGCGTCCATCAGGCGGCGCAGCCGACCGATAATGGCGGCGTTGGCAATGTGCCGGCAATTCCATGTCAGCAATAGATCCAGCTTGTGAACGGTGGCGAGCGCAATGTGCGCGGCGTCACCGTCCGCATGGGCGGGCAAAAGCCCGGAATGAAGAACGCGCTCGGCGAGCGCTTCCGCGGCGGGCGTCAACTCCACCACCGTGAGTCGGGCCACCAAGGCGAGGCGGCGGCGGGCCATGTCGCGTTCGCCGGCGGCAATTTCGTCCAGGACGATTTGTGACGTGAACAGTTCGTGCTTCTCGCGCTGCAGATCCCACCAGTCGCGGGTGAGTTGCTGACGCGCCGCTTGCAGGAGATCGCGGGCCGGGCGCGCCGCGAGGTAGCTGGGAATCGTGCTTTCGATGTAGATGCGCACGGACGCCAATCTACCACGTTTCCCGCCTTGGCGTGAATCGCGTTTCCCTTGACGGCCGACGGCTGACGGCTGACGGCATCTCGGTCGAGGAGCCCGTCGCGATCACGGATTCGGTGAACTGGTCCCTGCGGGCCTCCCGGCTGTCATCACCCGCATCCTCGTGCACCGGGCCCGGGGCCCCTCGGCGTGCCAGCCGCTCACCGCCAGACGCTCTGCGCCCGCTTCAGCGCCTGGCCGCGACCCGTGCCGGGCCCGACTACCTCGACTCACCCGGGTTGTGCCCCCGCCCAACGACTCGCTGCGTCACGACTCGCTGCGACTCGCTGCGTCATTGACGCGCCGCCGACCCGGCCGGATATTCGGATCGGTGCGACGGAAACGATGCACTCGACCCTCTTCCGCTTCGGCGAAAACTCAGCCCCTCTGAAGGCCTCGTCCCACCGGAGGGTGAGATGAACGGATGGTGGAATCGCCACGGCGCGAGTCACGGCGGCCCGGCACTTCGAATCGCGATCATCGTCGCGCTAAGTGTCCCTCGACCGGCGTCTTCCCAGAGCCTCACGCCCCCGCTCGTCCCACCGGAGATGCACTACGTCGTCGACGCCAGGGTGGATCTCGACTCCGGGCGACTGACGGGCGGCGGGCGTGTGACGGTCCGCAACGTCGGGGAGCACCGACTGAGCGCTGTCGCCTTGCGCGGGCTCGACGGGCGGTCCGACTCGTTCGAAATCCGTGTCGGCGCCATCAGCCGACGGTATCCATCGGCGGCGGAGTCGGTCGTGGTCGCGCTGCCGACGCCGCTCCAGCCCGGTGCCAGTCTGGAGGTGAGGTTCCGCTTCAGCCGCCCGCTCGGTGATCTCGATCGTGGCTTCGCCATCGACCGCTGGTTTCCGCAGCTGTGGTGGGGGTACGACACGCACGCCAGCTACGACGTCGGCGTTCGCGCGCCTGCCGACCTGCTTGTGGGGGCGACCGGGCGTCGAGACGCCGCCACCGGCCGCTATCGCGCGGCCCACGTCCGCAGCTTCGGGCTGTACCTGGCCCGGGGCCTTGAGGTGCGCGAGCGCACGGCCGGCTCGACGCTGGTGCGCAGCATCTTCCGCCCAGAGATGCGGGAATGCGCCGAACTCGTGCTCGAGACGGCCGCCCAGGCGGTCGACTTCTACCGTCGGCGGCTGGGCATGTACCCGCAGCCGAGCCTCACGATCATCCCCGGAGCTCGCCGCCCGATGGGAGGCTACCCGTTCGCCGCGGCGATGGTCGTCGTCCACGGCCAGGAGGCGTGCGCGGAGAAGCCGCGCGACTCCCACTGGCGCTGGATCGCCGCTCACGAGGTGGGACACCAGTACTGGCTCGAGCACGTGCTGGAGAAGGACCCGGAGCAGGGGTACGGCTGGCTGATGATCGGGCTGGGGATCTGGACCGACCGCGAATTCGCGCGGACGCACGGCATGTTGGCGGTCCACCCAGGGTTGCTCGCCGGCTACGCGGACGCCGTGCGCCGCGGGCTGAACACGACCATCGAGATCGCGCCGGAGGCGCTGCGCACGCTGCAGTTCGACTACAACTCGCTGGTCACGCACGATAAGGGATTCGGCGTGGTCAGCGCGCTCGCGGCCATCATCGGACCGGCAGCCTTCGATCGCATCCTGCACCGTTGCCTCGCCGAGTACGCCGGCCGGCGGCTGGGGTCTGCGGAGTTTCGTGCGCTGGCCGAGCACGAGAGCGGGCAGGACCTCGGCTGGTTCTTCGTACCCATGCTCCGCTCGAACCGCTTCGCGTCGTACGAGGTCACAGACACTGTGGCCGCCTGGGAGCGCGGCACGTACACCCGCCGGGTCACGATCAGCAGCCATGGACAGATGGGCCTGCCGGTGCCGGTCGAGGCGTACTTCAGGGACGGGACGCGGCAGCGGCATTCGCTCAACCGCGAGCTGGACGAGCAGACGCTCACCTTCCAGGACACCGCCGCCATCGACAGCGTCGTGATCGACCCGGAGCACGAGTTCCCGCTCGTGGTGCCCCCGCCTGAGGTGGACTCGGCGCGACTGGCGGAGCAGGTCGAGGCCCTTCCGTGGACCGGTGGCGGCGAGAGGTCGCTGCGGCTCTACCGGCGTGCCGTGGCGCTCGACACAAGGGACGTGTACGTACTCGGCAAGCTCGGCCTCACCCTGGTGGACGCCCGACGCTACGAGGATGCGCTGGCGGCGTTCGACCGCATCGTCCAGGTGAATCCGGACACCGCGTCCATCTGGCGCTTCGGCGCGCTGGCCTGGCGCGGGCTGCTGAACGACCTCCTCGGGCGTCGTGCCGCGGCGGTGGAGAGCTACCGGCAGGCATTGGCGGTACCCGGAACTCCGACCCTGCAGCACTCGCAATTCGGCTTGACGCTCGACCGCGATTTCATCGAGCAGCGACTACGGACTCCGTTCGTCTGGCACTGACGGCGCGAACACGGGAGTTCCGAGCGTCGGTGCCGGACTCCGCTTTCAGGGGAGACGCAGTTTGCCGGGACAAGCGGCAACCCTTGCGGCATCCGCATCCGCCAGCCGCGAACTGCGGACGGTTCGTGCCTGCGAGGCGCACGGTTTCGCGCCGTGCCGCAACGATTGCGCTGTTCGGCGTGCCGAGAGTGGCGTTACCGTGCGACCGGACCGTGAGGGAAGCCTCCAGCCGCTTGACCAATCTGGTCAATTCCCCTAGGATTGGTCGGGAGGCGTCGTGGCCACGCGCAAGAAGATCCAAGTCCGCGAGACGGTGAGTCTCTACGAGGCGAAGACCAACCTCTCCGCTCTGGTCGAGCGCGCCGCGGAGGGTGAGGAGATCGTCATCGCGAAATCCGGCAAGCCGAAGGCGCTCCTCGTGCCGCTCGGGGACGTGCGTCCGCTGCGTCGGCCCGGCCAGGGGCGCGGGCAGTGGCACGTGCGTGCCGACTTCGACGCGCCGCTTCCTGAAGGGTTGCTGGACGAGTTCGAGGGGAAGGGCTCGTGAGGCTGCTGCTCGACACCCACGCGCTCATCTGGTGGGATGCGGGCGTGGGGCTAAGGCGGGCGGCCGAACGGGCGATCCGCGACGCGGACCAGGTCTATGTGAGCGCGGTGAGCGGGTGGGAGGTGGCGATCAAGGCGTCGCTCGGCCGGTTGCGGACGAAGCGCTCGGTCGCTGACGCGGTGACGCAGTCCGGGTTCGAGGAGCTGCCGGTCAGGCTGCATCACGCCGAAGTCCTGGCTCGGCTGCCGTGGCATCACCGTGACCCGTTCGACCGGATGCTCGTGGCTCAGGCGCTCGCCGAAGGCCTCACGCTGGTGACGCGGGATCGCTCCTTCCGGCCCTACGGCGTCAAGCTGCTCGCGGCGTAGCGGACAAGCGTACCGGGGCACCGGCGCACGAGCGGCCGTCAGCTACTGCCGCTCGAACAACTCGACGAAGATCTGCGGGATGCTGAGGTAGTGGCGGTCCAGCGTGAGCACGCGCAGGCCGAGTTCCATCGCCGAGGCGGCGATCCAGATGTCGTTGGTGGGAACGGGCCGCCCGGCGCTTCGCAGGTGCTCCCGGATGAGAGCGTAGCGCTCCGCCGTCTCGGCGCCGAGCACGGTGACCTCCACGCGGGGCGACGCGAGGAACGCGCGGATCTCGCGCAGCCCGCTTGCCCCGCTGCGGCCACTCCCGGCAGTCGTCGCGGATCCCAATCGCCCCACCAGCACTTCGCCGAGCGCCACGGCGGGAAGCACGATCCTATCGAGTGTTCGGCTCGCCGACGCCACTCCCGCATGACCGCGAAACAGGGCGATGAGCGCCGAGGTGTCGAGGACCGCGGCGCTCACCTCCACAACTCCGAGTCGATGCGCCGTTGCTCGGCCAGGTGCTGTTCGGCAGCGCGGCCCTGATGCCGCGTCCAGGAGCCGATCAGGTGGTCGAGATCGTCGTGGACGTGGCCCGGGCCCGGTCCGGAGCTCCCGACGGACTCCTCCAGGAGCTGGATCACGGCTTTGTTCAAACTGACGTGGTACTTGGCGGCTCGCTCGCGCACCGCCCGCGCGAGCGACGCGGGCAGATTGCGGAGTGTGATGGGTTTTACGGCGTCAGGTGCAGCGGGTTTCGCGGGCTTTCCTCTCACGGGCTCCGGCGCATCAGATGGTGATGCAGTATGATGCATACCACTGCATCGTGAGTCAAGGCGCCGGTTCCTGGGCCGCCGCGCCGCAGCGCCCCTGCGACGGCTCCGCCCGCGGTGCGTGATTCCGCCCCGCCGCATCGCGAAATCGATGCCGCCCCTGCTGTCATCTCCCCCTATCCTCGGCCATGCCGAGTTGCGCCGCGCCGCCGAGGAGGCCCATAGTATGGCGATGCCACAAACCACGCCCGCCCCGGGCCAGTGGACCGTCGAGGACGTCCGGCGCCTGCCGGACGACGGGAACCGCTACGAGGTCATCGACGGGGTGCTGCACGTGACCCCGGCGCCGCGGTTGGTCCACCAGGATGCGGTGGCCGCGCTGCACCGGCTGCTGCACGCCTACATCGTCGGACATCCGGTGGGCTGGGCCCTCCACTCGCCAGCCGATATCGAGTTCGGTCCGCGGGACGGCGTCCAGCCGGACCTGTTCGTGGCGCCGTTGGTCGAGAGTCGCCGGCCAGCGAGCTGGAAGGAGATCACGCATCTCCTTCTGGCGGTCGAGATTCTGTCTCCGAGCACGGCGT
>Ga0315284_10001763_pt1 | contig 30828 bp, 25 predicted proteins | sample YL17G09_16_MG_FD_203696 | JGI IMG/M metagenome (GOLD analysis project Ga0315284, IMG submission 203696) | Sediment microbial communities from Yellowstone Lake, YNP, Wyoming, USA - YL17G09_16 | ecosystem: Environmental > Aquatic > Freshwater > Lake > Sediment | place: USA: Wyoming | collected...
GCAGACGAACCGGCACGGCTCGTGGCTGCAAGTCCACCTGATTGACCTTTCCCAACCCAGAAACCCCGCACTGCTGGCTCAATACGACGCTGCGCTGGGGCTGCCGCAGCCGTCACCCGGCGTCCCTCACATCCTGATCGGCCAACGGATGCTGGTCGGTATAGATGAGATCGAAAGCCGACTCGCGGGGCTGATCGAGACATACAAAGCCCAGGGCGGCGTCGAAATCCCCACCATGGAAGAACTGGGCGGAACGCCGGCCGAGTCGGCCCGCAAGCCGATCTACCTGGCCTACTTTGAAAAGCCCGGCTGCCAAAAGTGCGCCCGCACCGCCTACGACCTCCGGCTGATGCAGGACGATTACCCGCAACTGGTCGTAGAAACCTTGCCCATAGACGAGAACATCCCCCTCAACGAGTGGCTGTGCCAGCGCTACGGCGTGCCGGAAGAACAGCGCCTGACTACGCCGATGATTTTCGTAGGCAGTGACGTGCTCATCGGCCACGAAGCCAACCTGAGCAACCTGACGTTCACGATTGCGCGGTACGCCGCGACGGGTGCCGCGCGCACATGGAGCGACTTGGACGGGGCTGGGGCCGAACAACAGGTGGTCGGGCGCTTCCAATCTTTCGGGATACTCACCGTGCTGGGGGCAGGACTGATAGATGGCCTGAACCCGTGCGCCTTCGCCACCCTGGTGTTCTTCATTTCCTACATGACTTTTAGCGGGCGGCGCGGGCGCGACGTCCTGTTCGTGGGCGGGGCCTTTACCCTGGGCGTGTTCCTGACCTATCTGCTGGTGGGCGTCGGCCTGCTCAGAGCCGTGCAATCTCTGCGCATCTTTAGCACCCTGGGGCGCTGGGTCTACCTGGTCACGGCGCTCGCGTGCGCCATCCTGGCCGCGCTAACTTTCCGCGACTTGACCAAGGCCCGCCGGGGTCAAGCGGGCGACATGACTCTGAAACTGCCCGCCAGCCTGCGCCGGCGAATCCACACGATTGTCCGTGAGAATGCCCAGGTGCGAGCCTTTGTGGGGGTCGCGTTCGTCACCGGCTTCGTCATCTCGCTGATCGAACTGGCCTGCACAGGCCAGGTCTATCTCCCCACCATCATGTTCGTGTTGAGCGTGCCCGGTCTGGCTGCCCAGGCCTTTTTCTACCTGGTGCTCTACTGCGTAGCCTTCATCCTCCCCCTGGCCGTCGTGTTCCTGTTGAGTTACCTGGGCGCAACCTCACAGCAATTGGGCCTCTTTGTCAACCGCCACACTGCCGCCATCAAGGGCCTCACCGGGTTGCTGTTCGTGGGGCTGGCTCTGTGGATGACGTGGACTCTGGCTCCCCTGTTTGGTGTGCGGCCTCCCTGGAGCCAGGCGTTGCTCAGCGCGGTAGTCGGCGCAGTCGCTCTGGGAACGGCAGGGCTGCGGCGCTGAAGCGCCTGCTACGAACCTGGGGGCAAGTTCGCTCCCACCACGATCATCTGCCGGTGGCAGTCGGGGCCGTAGGCTACCGGTGGGAGCGACATGTCGCCGTAGGCCGCCCTCATCTCCAGCCCAGCCTGATCGAACATGCGGCGCAGTTCGGGCAGCGTGTAAATGCGGATGCGCTCGTGGTCACTCCACAGGTGCGTCACGCCATCGTTGTCGGTGAAGCGGAACACACCGTGGCAGACGAACGTGGCCGGATCAAACCGGGCCTCCGTCAAGTAGACGCCCTCCGCTCGCTCCTCCCGTTGGGTAGCAGATTGAGTTAGCCACTCGATGAAGGTAACGGGGTCCAGGAGTTGCAGCAACACTCGCCCGCTGGGCTTGAGCGCCCGGGCGATAGAGTCCAACACCCGCTGGTTGGTCTCGTCGTCGAAGAAGCCGAAACTGGTGCTGAGCACGACCACGGCGTCGAATTCATTGCGGCAGGTCAGCGCCCGCATGTCCCCCTCGACAAAGGTGACGCCCTCTAGCCCCTCGGCGGCGGCCTGGCCGGTGCAATAGCGCACCAGGCTGGGGGCAACGTCCAGCCCGACTACGTCAAGCCCACACCGCGCCAGCCGCCGCGCATGTACGCCGGAGCCACAGGCCAGGTCGAGCAGCCGTTCGCCAGGCCTCAGGCCGAGCGCGTGGACGACGAAAGCGACCAGGCGGTCGTCCCAGGCGTCAATGCCCGCGATGCCCTGGCGATGGACGACGCGGAACTGGTAGGCCCACCAGTCCCAATCGTGAACGACGGTGTCGTTTATGACCATCAGAACTTGACCAACTCGAAGATCAGGAAAGCGGGCAGCCGGTAGCAGTCCTCCAGGTTTGGATTGCGCTGTATCTGTTCCTCCGTCGGGCGGGGCTCGTCCAGCCGCCGGATCAGAAAGCCGGCCTCGGCGACAAGTTGGCTCCATCCCGCGAGCGTGTACCGCCAGGTCGGCGCGTCCCAGTGATACGTCAGCCGCTGCATGCTCCAGTGACAGACGCCGGGGCCGGAATCAAAGTAGCGGTCAATCTTGAGCGCCCTTTGGTTGCCGGCCTCGTCCCGTTCCCATTCCCGCACCGGGGTGCTGGTGAAGGGATGCGGGACAGAGAAGACCATCCTTCCGCCCGTGCGCAGAACGGCAAAGGCGCCCTTCAGGACGGCGCCCACATCGGCCATGTCGTGGAGCGACATACACGCGGTGACCAGGTCGAAGCACTCGTCCGGCCAACGGGCGCTCACCTCGGTCGCACTGACGATGCGATATTCGATGCCCAGGGGTTCGCGCGCTTCGTGCTGGCGCGCGAACGCAATCTGCTCTTCTGAGATGTCAACGCCGGTCACCCTGGCGCCGCGCCGGGCCAGTTCACGGGTGAAAAAGCCCTGCCCGCACCCCAGGTCGAGGACGTCGAGCCCGGCGACCGGCTCGCACATGGCCAACAGCGCCGGCCCGTGCACCTCGTGGCGGTAGTAGTCCGCGCCGGACTCGACGAACTCGTTCCAGGCCTGAGCGCCCGCGTTCCACGCGGCGCGGGCATCGGCATCGGTGAAGGGTTTTGTTTCGTCCACCATCGCACCTCCTGAACTACGAACGGATGTACTCATCCGCCCCGACGTGTCCGATGACCCGTAGTAACGACTTGAGTCGTTGCCGCAGGAGGAGGAGCGACTGAAGTCGCTACTACGAACCTGGCGTGTCCGATGGCCCGTAGTAACGACTTGAGTCGTTGCCGCAGGAGGAGGAGCGACTGAAGTCGCTACTACGAACCTGGCGTGCCAGGCTATCGTTCCGCGATCTTGCCCTCCGCCCGGCGCACCTCGATGACGTTGGCGGCAATCGCCTCGGGTACGAAGTCGTAGCGGCGGAACTCTAGCGTGAAGGTACCCCGGCCCTGGGTGAGACTGCGCAGGTCGGTGGCGTAGCCACGCGCCTCGGCCAGCGGCACCTCGCCATCTATGGTGCGCATATTCCCGCGCACGTTCACACCGCGCACAATCCCACGCCGCCGGCCGATGTCGGCAACGACCGGCCCCAGGTGCTCTTCACTGGCGTTGGCGTCAATGCGCATCACTGGCTCGAGCAGCGCCGGACGGGCGCGGTGGACCGCCTGCCGCACGGCCATCGAGCCGGCGATCTGAAAGTCCATGGCCGCCGAATCTACCTCGTGGAACTTGCCGCCCAGGAGCGTCACGCGCACGTCGGTGACCGGGTAGCCAGCGATGATGCCCTTTTCCAGCGCACCACGTACCCCCAATTCCGTCGGGCGCACAAAGTCGGTCGGGAACTCGGCGGGCGAAGCAAGGTTTTCGAAAACGATGCCTTCACCGCGCCCCAGCGGCTCGGCGCGCAAATGGACCTCGGCAAAGTGGCCGTGCCCGCCGCTCTGCTTCTTGTAGGTACCGGCCACCTCGGTCGCCTCGCGGATCGTCTCGCGGTAGGCAACCTGCGGCGGGCTGATGCGGGGGGTAAGGCCGTACTCGGTCCGCAGCCGGTCCACCGCGATCTCCAGGTGCAATTCCCCCATGCCGGCCAGCGTTTGTTCGCCCGTCTCCGGGTCGAAGCGGCCGACGAGCGTGGGATCCTCGGCACATAGCCGGGCCACCGCCTGGCGGAGTTGTTCGCGCTCGTCGCGCGACGTCACCGTCAGCGCGACCGCGATGACCGGCTCAGGGAACTTGAAGGTCTCCAACTCGATGGGATGGGCGGGGTCACAAAGCGTGTCGCCGGTGGTCGCCGACTTGACACCCACCAGGGCGACGACGTCGCTGGCTTGCATGTGGTCCACCTGCTCGCGGTGGCTGCCGTGCATGCGGTAGATGCGCCCCACCCGCTCCGTGGCACGGGTGCGCGGGTTGTAGACAGTCTCTCCGACGTTCAGGTGGCCGGAGAAGACGCGCACCCAGGTCAGGTGCCCCACGTGCGGGTCAGTGACGATCTTGAAGGCCGCCGCACACAACGGGGCCTGCGGGTCATCGGGCCGCTCTACGATCTCCTCTGCACTGCCGGGGACGGTGCCCAGTACGGGATGCATGTCCACCGGCGCGGGCAGGTAGGCGACGACGGCGTCGAGCAGGGGCTGCACGCCGATGTGGACGCGCGAGGCACCGCACACCACCGGCACCAGTTTGCCGGCGATGGTGGCCCGGCGCAGCGCCGCCTGGAGCGCAGCCAGGTCAAGCTCCAGCCCCCCCAGCCGCTGCTCCAGTAGCCCGCTATCGGTCTCGCAGATGGCATCCACCAGGGCCTCTCGCGCCACCGCCACCTGTTCCTGCATCGCAGACGGGATCAGCCCTACGACCGGACCATCCCCATTTGCTGCTTCCTGCTTCCTGCTTCCTGCTTCCTGCTCCCCGTTCCCCGCTCCCTGATCACTGTTCCAGACCAGCGCCTGTTGGCTCAACAGATCCACGACACCGGTAAACGTGTCTCCGGCACTGATGGGAAGTTGGAGCGGCACGGCGTGGGGCGTGAGCCGCTGGCGCACCTCGTCCAGCACACGCTCGAAACTGGAGCCTGGCCGGTCCAGTTTGTTGATCAGAATAATGCGCGGCAGGCTCTCACGGTCGGCGTACATCCAGACCGTCTCGGTCTGCGGCTCGACGCCGCCCACGCCGCACAGCACGATCACCGCCCCGTCAATGACGCGGATGGAGCGCACGACCTCGGCGGTGAAGTCAATGTGGCCGGGTGTGTCAATCAGGTTGATGCGGTGGCCCTGCCAGTGGACGGCGGTGGCGGCCGAGGAGATGGTGATGCCGCGCTCCCGCTCCTGCTCCATCCAGTCGAGTTGGGTGTTGCCGTCGTCCACGCTGCCGGCACGGTGAATGCGTCCCGCGTAATACAAGATCGCCTCCGACGTGGTCGTCTTGCCGGCGTCCACGTGGGCGAAAACGCCAATGATGCGTACTTTCTCAATCGGTGCTTCTTTCTTACTGCTCACAAGATCCCCTTCAACTTCATGCATGAAAAACGTTCAGCCGCGATACTCTGCGGCTGAACGCCTACCTCACTCGCAGCAGAGATTATACCAGAGTATTTCTGATTGGCAAGCCTGCGGAACGTGAAACGTGAAGCGTGAAACGTGAAGACGTGAAACGTGAAACGTAGTGCATGTTCCGTGTTTCGTATTCCGTGATTGCCCAGCAACGAAACACGGAACACGCACCACGCATTATTCCTCACGCCTCACGTTTCACGACCGACTCTCGGTTTTCGCTGCCCAGTAATCGCTGTAGCCGCCGATGGTTTCGGTCAGCGTGCCCTCGTCCAGTTCCACGATGCGATCCACCACCCGGTCGAGGAAGTAGCGGTCGTGGGAGATGGTGAACACCGTGCCCTCGAACTCGGCCAGGGCCTCCTCCAACACCTCGGCGGAGGCGATGTCCAGGTTGTTGGTCGGCTCGTCGAGCAGCAGGAAGTTGGCGTCAGAGAGCATCAAGAGCGCCATCTGCAGGCGACTGCGCTCCCCACCCGACAGGTTGGCGACAAGTCCGCGGGCCTGCTCGTAACTGAAGAGAAAGCGGCCCAGGAAGCGCACCGCCGCGTCTTCCGAAAACGCGACTGCCTGGCGTATCGTATCAATCAACGTGCGCGCATAGTCGAGCGTCTCGTGCTCCTGGGCATAGTAGCCGACCTCGACGCTTGGGCCGACAGTAATCTCGCCACCGCTGGGCATCTCCTGGCTGAGGATGAGCCGGAAAAGGAGCGACTTGCCAGCCCCGTTGGGGCCGATCAGCCCCACCCGCTCGCCGCGCCAGATCAGCATGTTGAGCCCGGCCAGGACGATGGTGTCGTCGCCGCCCGTTTCTGGGCCGGCCGGAAATACCTTGTCCAGGTCCACGATTTCCAACACCTTGTGGCTGCCGCGCCAGCCATTCAGTTCCAACCCCATGCGGCGCCGCTCCAGCACCGGTTTTTCTACCCGCTCCATCCGCTCCAACATCTTCTTGCGGCTGCGGGCCTGGCGAATGTGCCGTTCGTTGACGACGACGCTGGCCCAGTACTCGAAGCGGGCGATAGCGGCCTCGATGCGCGCGATCTCTTTCTGCTGGGCCTCGTACATCTGCTGCTGGCGCAACAGCCGCAACCGTTTCTCGACGGCGTAGGCGGAGTAGGTGCTGTTGGGATACTGGGTGAGCCGGCCATCCTCCAGTTCGACGATTTCGTCTACCACCTGGTCGAGCAGGTAACGGTCGTGGGAGACGATGATGACCGCTCCCTTGTAGCCGCGAATGAACTCTTCCAGGAAGGCCTTGCCGTCCAGGTCGAGGTGGTTGTCCGGTTCGTCGAGCAGGAGCAGGTCGGGCTGGAGGATCAGCAGCCGGGCCAGGCCGACCAGTTTCTTCTGCCCGCCACTGAGCGCTTCCACCGGCAGATCCAGATCGGCATCGGTAAATCCCAGGCCACGCAGCGTGGAGCGGACGCGGCCCTCGTAGCCGGGGCCACCCAGACGGACGTACTCACCCAGCAGCCGCGCCTGGCTGTCGAGCGCCCGCGCCAGCGCCTTCTCGTCGCCGTAGACGGCCGGGTCAGCCAACCGGGCCTCGATGCGAGCCAGTTCCGCCTCGACGCGGGCCAGGCCAGCCGAAGCAGCCAACGCTTCCTGCCACACGGTGCGGCCCGGCTCCCAGCGAGGCTCCTGGGGCAGGTAGCCGATCGTTAGCCCCTTGCGGCGGACGGTAAAGCCGGTGTCACTCGTCAGTTCACCAGCGATCAGGCGCAAGAGCGTAGACTTGCCGCAGCCGTTGGGGCCGATCAGACCTACCACCCGGTCGTCGTGGATCTCCCACGCGAGGTTCTCGAAGACAGGTTCTGAGATGTAAGTGACGGTTACGCGATCCAAGTTGACGGCGATCATGCCATTCCTCCTCCACACAACGAAAAAGCCGTGAGCGGGTGCGCCCACGGCTTTCCAGTCCTACAGCAGTTATGTCAAGTGATAACAGGCGCACCACGACAAGGCCACGCTGCTCCGGACGCCATGCAGCACAGATTCAACAGACAACTCAGGCTTGGGTCGTGGTGAAACACCTGCCAATCTCCCACACAAGACTACCGGCATTATACCTCATTGGGGGCATGCTGTCAAAGAGGGCGACATTTGCCAATGTCCGGTCGTCCGTCGCGAGTCGCCGGATCGGACGAACCGGCCGCCTGGCCAAGCATAGGATTGCCCAGGCTGGCACAGATGGCAACCTCGTGGTACGATGGGTCTATGATGAGAACCCAAGCATGCAGCCCAGTGCATCCAAGCAGCCCACGTGCGACACGTCTGCTGCGCACCAGGATCGAATGGAGCCGCTTGCTGGCCCTGGTGCTCTCGGTGGCGCTGTCCGCCTGCGGCAGTGCGACACCCGCCACGACTGCGACCGGCATGCCAACGGCCACTCTGCCGCCGACTGCCGGTTCCGCCCCACCGCCGCCCCTTAGGCCGAGCCCGACCGCGACGGCCGTGCCGACACCCACCGCCACGCCCATCCCATCGCCCACCCCGACGCCTCACCCGTTCGAGCCCTACACGATTGAGGGGCTGCGGGCGCGGGACTATCCCGGTGGCACGATCGAGATCCTCGAGGAGCTGGCGGCGACGGAGGCCTATACCCGTTATCTGATCGCCTATCCCAGCGATGGGTTGACGATCACGGGCATCCTGCAAGTGCCGTACGGCGAGGGGCCCTTCCCGGTCGTCGTGCTCAACCACGGCTACATCCCACCAGAGCAGTACGTCAGCGGGTCCGATACCTGGCGCCCGGCTGACTACCTGGCGCGGCGCGGCTTCCTGACACTGGCGCCGGATTTTCGCGGCTGGGCCGGCTCGGACGAGGGCGAGGACTTTTTTCGCGGCGGGCTGGTGGTAGACGCACTGAACCTGGTCAGCTCGCTCGACTCGCTTCCCCAGGCCGCCCCGGAGCGCGTGGGGATGTGGGGCCACAGCATGGGCGGGGGTGTCACCAGCAAGGCGATCGTGGTTGACCCGCGCATCAAGGCGGCCGTGCTGTACGCGCCGGTGAGCGCACACGAGGCCGATGTGATGGAGAAGTGGGGGCGCGAGATGCTCGAACGCGCCGACGAGGAGGACCCGCGCTGGCAGCTCTATCGGGAGGCGATTGAGAACCCGGAGTGGCTGGAGCGTGCCTCGCCGATCGGCTACTTAAACGCGGTGACGGCGGCGGTGGAGATCCACCAGGGCACAGCGGACACGGTCACGCCGCCGGAGTGGGCCGAGGCGATCCACGAGGCGCTGGTGGCGGCGGGGGCGGACGTGGCATACTACAGCTATCCAGGCCAGAACCACGCCTTGGAGGGCAAGGCCTGGACGTTGTTCCTGGAGCGGATCACGGCGTTCTACGAGCAGGAGTTGGGGAGGCAGACGGAGTAGGCAGCAGGCCGGGTAAGGGCCGGGGTTTATATCGCGTGGCCGCCGGAAACCTTGATGACCTGCCCGGTCAGCCAACGGGCCTGGTCGGAGGCCAGGAAGACGATCACGTCGGCGATGTCTGCGGGCTGGCCGATGCGCGCGAGAGGGATCCCAGGTACCTCGCGCTCCTCCACCGCCGGCGAGATGTAGCCGGTCTGGACCGGCCCCGGCGCTACGGTGTTCACCGTGATGCCCAAGGGGCCCACTTCGACGGCGATGCTGCGGGTGAAGGCTTCCGTGGCTGCCTTGCTGGCCCCATACGAGATGGAACCGGCGAAGCATTGGGCGGCATCGGTACTCAGGTTGACGATGCGCCCCCAGGTGCCGCCGCGCGCCTGGTAGCGGCGCACAAACTCCGCGATCAGCAAGACTGTGGCCCGCGTGTTGACGGCCAAGTGCCGGTCAATCAGGTCGGCGGAGGTGGCAAAGATGGTCTCGGGCCATTCGCAGTGAGCGGCGTTGTTGACCAGCACGTCCACCGGCCCGAAGGCGGCCTCCACGCGATCGAAGAGGTGCGGAATGGTGCTCGGATTGGCCAGGTCCGCTTCCCACGCTTCGGCTTGACCACCACGCTCACGGATCGCCTGCACGACCTGATCAGCAGTACCCGTCTGCAACGCATAGTACAAGGGTAAGCCAGGAGTCTTGGCCTGCCGCGCCTCTTGCTCGCTGATGCCGTGGTCTTCTGGCGATATGCGAAGATAGGTGACAAAGACCGTGGCACCTTCATAGGCGAACGCTCTGGCTGTCGCAGCGCCGATCCCTTGGGGATTGTTGGCACCGGTGACGAGAACCACCTTGCCCGTTAATTGCGTGTCAATCATCTGCGAGCCTCCTCTGCCAGGACCGTCAATATGAGATCCTGGAGACAGTCCACCACCTGCTCGATATGGGCAAATCCGTCGTCCCACGTCGGCCCTTCGACGCAGTCCGAGACGACACACGCGTACACAGCCGACATACCCACCACGTTGCTAACGGCGTAGAAATGGGCCGTGTCCATGTTGACGATCTCCGCTCCCGCCTCGCGCCACCGCACGACCTTCTCGGGGTACTCGCGATAGATGGCGTCGGTCGTCCAAACCCTGGCCTCCTGCATCATCACGCTGGCCACGGCGGCGCATTTCCGGAACTGACGGGCCATCTCGCCATCGGGGTACACGAGTTCAGTGTCCGGCAGATATTCACGCGAGGTGCCGTCGGAGACAAAGGCAGAATCCACCAGAACGATCTGGCCGACCGGGATGGCCTGCGTCAACGAGCCGGCGTACCCGTACCCGACGACCTTGTTGATCCCATAATGGGCCAGTTCCTCCATCACGGTGGCCGACATCGGGCCTCCATATAGACATTCCAGGGCCAGGACCTTGCTGTCCCCTACCTGAGCGACGAATTGATACGCTTCGCCCAGGTGTGAGAAGATGCGTTCTGGCAATGGAACTGCGGCGAGTTTGCGCCTCATCTCGTGGAAGCGGCAGAAGCCGACGACGGCTACAGAGCAGCCTTCTGCCTCTGGCGGCAACGAACCGCGGCCGAGAAACCTGGCAGGGGTTATGATGGGTCCTGACAACGTTTCCCCTTCTTGCGGGCGACGATGGGGAAAAAGTCTCTTTCGTTCTCACCGCTGGGCAGGGAAGGATGAAACTCGGTACGGCTAAAGCCACACCTGGCCAGCAGCGCGCGGTACTGATCGTCCGTGTAGGCCTGCGTACTGATCGCGTGGGGCGTCACCTGGCCGGTCTCGGCGTCCACGACGAAAAACCGCGTCGTCACAACGTGCCGCTCCTCATCCCAAAAGTTCTCTGTCAGGCATAGGTGTGGCCGGTCGGAGAACAGGCCACCTGGGCTGGAATACCAGGAAGACCCTCGTTTCCCCTCCGCCTCGAGCGATTCAAACTTGGACACCTCCAGCAGCAAGAGGCCGCCCTCAGACAGTGCGTGGAACGCCTGGCGCAGGATGTGCCCGGCGTCCGTGGGGCGAAATGCGTTGAACTCGCCATAGATCAGCATCACCAGCCCGAAGCCGATGCCGTATTCGGCGCTCCGCATGTCCTGGTGCAGATAGGTACATGGGAGGCCGTCTTTCGCCGCGGTCTGCCGCGCATAGGCAATGGAGGCTGGGGAGAAGTCAATCCCGACGCAGGTGTGCCCCAGCCGGGCCAGCCGGCTGGCGTAGAGCCCCGGCCCACAGCCCAGGTCGAGGATGCGTGTCGGGCGCCCCTCCAGCAACTCACGGTGAATCCACGCCACGTGGGCGTCAATCTGCTCGAAGCGTCGGCTGGCTGCGTCGTGCTCCTGAGTCAGGTGCTCTCTGAGCATGCGCTCACTGAACGCCGGATCGTCCCAGGGGATCTTGTATCCTTCAGCCCAGGGTTCGGGGACCGGGGTCCGATTGATCAGGTCAAGCAAGTTCATCCGTATTCCCTCCGTGCCACAGCCGCCGCATCTCCTCGCACGTCTCCAGCAACTTGTCCAGCCTCCCCTGGGCCTCGATCCGCCCATCCTTCAGCACGATGATACAGTCGGCGCGGCGTAACACAGGGCGGCGGTGCGAGACGGCCAGGCAGGTCAACCCCGGCCGTTCGAAGAGCCGTTCCCACAGCGTTTGCTCGGTCTCGATGTCGAGGGCGCTGGAGAGATCGTCGAACACCAGTAACTCCGGCTCGCGGACGAACATGCGTGCGGCGGCCGTGCGTTGGCGTTGCCCGCCGGAGAGTTTCACCCCTCTGGGGCCGACCACCGTCTCCAGGCCGTTTTCGAGTCCTTCGAGGTCGCGCTCCATCACAGCCAGGCGGATCGCTCGCATGATGTCACCTTCGTCTTTGGCAAGCCCCATCAGGATGTTGTTGCGCAGCGAGTTGCTAAAGAGGCGTGGCACCTGCGCGGTGTAGGCGCTGCGCGGTGGCACAAAGAACGTGCCGGGGGCCTCAACCACCTCGCCGTTCCAGCGGATCTCGCCCGCGTCCTTAGGTAGCAAGCCCAGCAACACGCGCAGGAGCGTCGTCTTGCCTGAGCCCACACGTCCCACGATCACGGTGAGTGTACCACGTTCCAGGTGCAAGTCAACGCCCTGGATGCCGCTGCACGTGCCAGGGTAACGAAAAGTCAGGCCTGTGGTATCGAGCGTATGCAGATGGTCCGCCGCGGACTTGGTCGGGCAGGCCACGTCAGGCAACTGGCCGTCCAGGTAGACCGGGCTGAGTTCGACCAGCGCGGCGGGCGGCGCGCCCTCCATCAGGCGCTGCATGCGTTCGACCGAGACGCCCATCTGTTTGTAGCGCGCGACCATCATGCCGGCGAAGGTCGTCACATCACCGATGCTCTCCAGCAGGTAGGCGAACATCGCAAGATCACCGACGGTAAAGGTACCCCTGCGCATCGCCTGCCCGGCCAGGACCAGGATCACGCCGGTGCTCAGACTGGCGGTGTTGTGAAATAGAGATTCCAGGAGTGTGTCGAACAAACGCTCCCTGAGCGTGAGCCGGCGGCGCTCGTCGTTGAGTTCGTCGAAGCGCGCGATGATGCCCGACTCGGCCGTGGCGACCTGGACCGCCTGGGCGGCGCCGAAGACCTCGCCGATGAAACCGGTGACGCGCCCCGTCGCCTTGCGGCTGGCATGGCGGTACTCCTCGATGCGCCTGGAGGCGGCATTGGCGATTACCCCCACGGCCACCAGCGGCACCAGCGCCAGCAAGGTGACGGTCATGCTGATGCTCAACATCACGACGATGGAGCCGGCCACGATGAGCAGCCCGACCAGGATGTCGTTGATCCAGATCACGAACAGCGGGATCTCCATCACGTCGTTGCGGAAGCGGCTGATGGCCTCGCCGGGCGAATCGGGCAAGGGGGAGGCCCCCGGGCGGTTGAGGATGTGCTTGAGGAGATTCCTGCGCAGCAGCGTCGAGACGTGGGCGAAAAGCGGAACGTCGGCATAGTAGAACCCATAGCCCGCCACCCGCCGCGCGACCTCGGCGGCGACCAGGAACGCCACGACGGACCAGATGCTCAGGCCCGCCTGGGCCTTTCCGGCCAACAGGTCGAAGAATGCACGCACGATGAGGCCGGGCACTACCTGCCAGCACAGCCGGAAGACCAGCACACAGACCAGGTCAATCAACCAGAGCCAGAAGCGAAAGCGAACCATACTCAAGATGACGCGCCAGGCAGGCAGAGTAGCGGCTTGATCAGGATTTCCAGATGTGTGAGTTTGCGAATTTGTAGACTTCAAACCAACACTTCCTCCAGGCCCGTCTGGAGCAGGCCATAGAACCGTGACGTGGGGTCGCCGGCGAGCCGTTCGCGTTCGCCGTGCTCGGCCACGCGCCCATCTTCCAGGATCATCACTCCGTCGGCGCGGCGGACGGTGCCCAGCCGGTGGGCGATGACGACGGCGGTGCGGTTTTGCAGCATCCTGTCTACGGCGCGCTCGATGCGCTGCTCGGTCGCCGGGTCCAGCCGCGACGAGGCCTCGTCGAGGACCACCAGCCCCGGGTCGCGCAGGAGGACGCGCGCAAAGGCCAGCAACTGCGCTTCGCCCGCCGAGAGGCCGCGCCCGCCCGTTTCGAGTTGGGTGTCCAGCCCTTCCGGCAGAGAGCGATACCAGTCCCCCATCCCCAGTTCCTCAATCGCCGCGCGGATCTGCTCGTCGGTAACGCTGCGGTCGAAGAAGGCCAGGTTGTCGCGCACGCTGGCCTGGAACAACTGCACGTCCTGCGTCACCAGTGCGACACGTCCCCGCAGGCTCTTCAGTTCAGCATCGCGCACATTCGCCCCACCCAGAACAATCTGGCCGGCCGTCGGGTCGTACAGGCGGAACACCAGGCGGGCCAGCGTGGTCTTGCCACTGCCCGTGCGGCCCAGGAGGCCCAAGACCTTGCCCGGCTCCAGGCGGAAGGAGAGATCGTGCAGCACGGCCTCATCTCCGTCGTACGCAAACGATACGTGGTCGAACGCCAATGACAACGGCCCATCCGGTATGTACGCGCCGGGGCCATCCTTGATCTTGGCCTGAATCCCGCGCAGTACGCTCAATCGTTCGACGACAGCGCCAATCGTCTGCAGGCTTTCAACCTGGCGGCTCAACTCCCACAGGGGATGGGCCAGGAGATTGACGTAATTAACGAGCAGGTAGACCGTGCCGATGGTGATGGCGCCATCTCTAAATAGGTAGTAGCCGGCCACGACGGCCATCCCGTTAGCCAGTGTCAGCAGCAGCCCGGTCGCCATGTGGATCAGGAGGTCCATCAGTTGCGCCTTGCGCTCGTGTCGCATGATCGCCCTTTGCAGCCGGTACAGTTCACGGATACTAAAGCCCACCGCGCCGCAGGCGCGCACGTCTTCAGTGCTGGCCAGTTGCTCTTCCAGGAAGCCGAACAGGTCCGCTTCAGCCTGGCGGCGCGCCATTTGGTGCAGCACGGCGATTCCGCGTACCTGGTTCAGGACAAACAGCGATAGCGCTGCAAAGATGAGAAACGCCAGCCCCATGCGCCAGTCTTCCAGGAACAGGGCGACCAGAATCCCCAGCAGCAGCAGCAAATTACCGATCACGATGACGACGACCTGCGAGAAAAAGTTGGACAGTTCAGCCACGTCGCCGTCAATGCGCTCGATCAGCTCGCCGGGGGTATGCTCGCGATGAAAGGACATATCCAGGTTGAGGCAGTGCCAGGCCAGTTCGGCGCGCAGGGCGTTGGTGGCGGTCCATGCCACGTTTTCGCCGGCGTAGGTCGTGCCGACGGCGACCGCCTGCTGGAGCAAGGCGACACCGATGAAGGCCAGCGCGGCAAGCATCAACTGGCGAGTGGCCTCACCCGCCATAGCAGCATCAATGAAAGTGCGCATGATCTGCGGATTGACGACCTTCAGGACGGTGCCAATCAACAATAGCACGATCAGCAGCGCAAAGCGCACCTTTTGGGGCTGAATGTGCCGGGACAGCAAATCCCAGTAACGCCTGAGCGGGATGTTCATTCTACAAAGTCCATATCCACGTACGGGACGTCGTGCTCGATCTTGTGCCTGCGGTTGTCCATGAAACTGGCGCACCACGGGTCGAGGTGATTGAGGTCGAGGCTGCGGTGGATGGCGATGTACAGATCAATCTCCCGCAGTTTCATAAAGAGCGGGATCCGTTTCAGCCATTCCGGCGCGAGCGTGTTCTCGCGCCGGTAGCCTTCCATGAACTGCCTGAAGGTACCCTGCGCGAAGGCGACGTTCTCCTCTCCCACGCAGTGGTGGGGCAGCGTATAGAACAGGGCCATCGCCACGTCGTAGGCGAACCAGGCGTACTGGCAGTCGTCGAAGTCGAAGAGGGTAATGTGGCCTTGGTGGACGTAAAAGTTCATGCCATGGACGTCTATGTGCACGAGCCCGTACGAGTCCCGATCCTTGGGGAGCGTGTGCAGGCACTCGACCAGCGCATTGTATTTGCCAATGACCGTCGCCTCGGAAGGGGGCAGGTACTTGGCGAAACCATCCGCGTCGTCGTACCACGCGTGCCGCCGGAACCGTGGCTCGCTCGGCTGATAGTCCTTGGTCAGCGCGTGCATGCGCCCGACGAGCTGGCCCACCTGGACGATCAGGCCACGCTCCCAATCCTCACGGCAGGGATAGGTGCCAAGGGCTTGCTTGAAAGCGACGGCCAGGAAGTAGCCATCCCGGGCCGCCATGGTTTCAACCAGCCGGCCCTGTTCGGAAAGGACGGCCCTGGCGGCTGGCACGCCGTGGTCGGCCAGGTAGTTGATCCAGTCCACTTCTCCGCCGATCATGTCCGCCGTCCGGCGCAAACTGTGCGAGACCCTCAGGACGTAGCCCTGGCCGTCCTTCTCGTACTCGTAGATGAAACTCTCAAAGCCATCCAGCGGCCGGACGGCGTCCGGGGTAACCCCGTACCTTTTCAGGGCTTCGTCCAGAATCTGACCCTCGTAGGCTTCTCGGATGCGCCTGTCCATACTATGCGATTTCCTTCTCTACTATGACATAGTGCAGGGTATAATCCCGTTCCTTTTCAAACCCGACCTTTTCGGCCGTGCCCATGGAGCCCAGGTTGTCCAGGGAGCAATGCCAGCCGACGGCCGAGAACCCATGCGAGAGGGCGAAATCCACCGCCGCTGCCACCGTGATCGCGGCCAGCCCGCGCCGCCGAAAAGCCTCCGCGGTGTGGATCCCGATCTCGCAAGCGTCCCCACTGCGGCAGTCCGCCAACGACCAGGACACTATCTCGTCCTGGTGCACGGTGGCGAAGCCAAAGCCATTCCGCAAAAAGCTGGCCATTGAGCCCCAGTTGTTCTCTCCCCAGCCTTTGAGGTGGTCCGGGATCACCAGCCCCGGACGATTCAGGAGCGGTTCGTCAATGCGGTGCACGGTCAAGTCTGCCGGCACGTTTGTCCGCCAGTCGTACCTGACCTTGCGGCAGATGTAATGCCGCCGGGGCAGGGCTATCGGCTGGTAGGGAGCGAGCACGACCTCCAGTTGCTTCTGCCAGCCTGCGGGGTGGCAGACGAGGAACAGCGCTCGTGGTTTCCAGCCAAAGACCTGGCCGACGAAGATCGCGTGATTCAAGGCCCGATTGAACGCGCCGTTGTCCGGGTTCCCCGCCAGGTAACACCCCTCCGGCGAGGCCAGAAAAGCCGTTTGCGGGTTGGAGCGGTCGTCTACAAACACCTTGCCGGGGTTGTTTCCGTCCAACACAGCAGCACTGGTCAGTTGGTATTCCAACGCCCGAAACAGCGGGCGCGCCTTCTCATAACCGGGCCTGTCCAGTTCGTAGATCATCTTGCCGTTATCTCCTTGCATCCGCACGGACGAATGGCTCCTCGACTGTGGGCGAGACCAGCAGGCCGTAGTGGCCCGGCCTGCGGTAGGCGTTGCCCCACGCCTCGCGTCTGCGCCAGTCGCGGATGGCGTCCATGTCGAACTGTGCCAGGTAGACCCCTTCCTCTGCGCCGGCCTCGACGATGAGGGTGTCCAGCGAGTGGCCAGCCCCGTCGAACGCCACGGGGCTGAAGGCGACCGAATGGCCGTTCTCCTGGGGGGCGGCGTAATTGGCCATCGCCACGCCGACCATGTTTTCGTAGGCGCGCGCCCTGAACTGGCCGATGCGGTGGGTCTCCAGTCTACAGGCATTGGGGGTCAGGATCAGTTCAGCCCCCTGGAGCATCAGAATGCGCGCACTCTCAGGGAACTCGCGGTCAAAGCAGATCATGGCGCCGACCTTCACCGCGCCCTGGGCCGTGTCGAGCGTGCAGACGTGAAAGCCGTCGCCGGGAGTCAAGGCGGCTTCCTGGTCAAAGTCGCAGGTGTGCACCTTGGCGTAGGTCAGCACGATTTCGCCGTGCCGGTCCATCAGCGAGACGGTGTTGCGCGGCAGACCGGGCCAGTGTTCCAGATAGGTCAGTGCGATGGCCATGCCAAGTTCTTGAGCAAGCGCCCGGAAGTGCGCGACAAAGTCGCTATCCCGGCCGATGGCCTGCGGCGCCCAGGTCGTGACCTCATCCCGTTGTTTGGGGTCGGGCAGCGCATACCCGACGTTCCACATTTCCGGGAAGAGTGCGATGTCCGCCCCCATCTCAGCGGCCCGGCGGCAGAACCCTTCCCCTTTCGCCAGGTTCGCGTCCTGGTTGGCGCCGCAAGCGGTCATTTGTAGCAAAGCGATCTTGAGCATGTTTTCTCCTCGTGGTGCCAATGTTCTTCGCCCCACTTCCTACGATATGGGAAGTTGGTCAAGATTGATCTGATCTTCTCAACCCTTTCTCGCCCGAAAGATTGCGCGCCCGGGTGCCTCGGTGTACGGATTCCCGGTTTCTGGGCTTCTCCCCACATTCTCAGCCAGCGGGAGATCAAGTCTTCTCGCACGTACAGGCACTGGCTGCCCCTGCGCCCATAGGCTTGAGCCAGGCGGGACACCGGCACGTGGACATTGGCATATAGCCCAGGGGCTTCGTCGTTCTCGAAGCACGCCATTATGCGATCCAGGCCATCCGTTTTCAGGTTGCCCAGCCTCCACCAGGGCATCGGCTCGGCGACGTTGGAATAGACGTCCAGTTCAGGTGTGACCATGAACGCCAACGTGTCGGGATACGTCGCATAAGGCGCATCATCTCGCAGCAGCTCGGGCATCCAGTCCCGTTCCGCTTTGCCCAAACATTCTTTGAGCGTCGCCGCGTGAAAGTGCTGCCGGGTCTTTTCTGCCAGGTATTCCGGGATCGCGGCCAAGACGTCAATTGCCGGACGCAGATGCTCGATATGGAACGCCTCCCCGTCGGGACCTGGTGTGTGACAAAAGACCTGAAACTCGTGCCCCAGCGCCCGCACCCGCTGTTCCAGTTCTAGCGAGTGGACGAGCGCCACGAAATCATCCAATTCGGGAAGCGCGCGCGTGGTCAGAAACAACTGCCAGCGGGGCCGGATGCCCACCTCCAGGAGCCGCTCTGTGGCCAGTAGACTGTCCCGGAACGAGCCCCGCCGGCGGGTGAAATAGTCGGTGTTTGCCTCCAGGCCGAAGAAACTGATCTGGCACACCTCGGTGCCGATCTCACGCGCCCATCTGGCGTAGTTCTCGTCGCGGGCCAGCCGCCAGATGCTCAACAATTCAAAGCGGCGCGCTTCCCCCTCGTCGCTCAACCCCTGTTCGAGTCCCCACAGTTCCCGGTAGTTCGGAGCGTAATCGGGTTCCCGATACCAGGTCATGACAGCGATTTTCTCGGCGAACGGCGCGTCTTCTCCCGGGCGAACCCATCTGCGAAACTGCTGCACCACCCACCGCAGCGCCTCTTCGGAGATGCGCCGATTGGGGGGATTGCCCAGCCAGCAGTGCCGGCACCTATTCGGACACCCGGCCATGTCCACCATTACCCCGATTTGGCGTGATCTGAACTGCGGCATTCCGACTTTCCTGGTATGCTATGGCTTGACAGCCCGCGTGGCGATGAAGGTGGGCATGTATTTCGACAGCGGATCGTTCTGCTCTTCCCCATAAGCGTCCTCGTAGAAACCCGCGATTAGCAGCCCCGCCTCAATCTGCCCGCCGATCTGTTCTTCCAGGGTGTGGCTGAATTCAAGGGGCTCGCCTCCCTCGAGGCGCTGTCGCTGCTCCTCCCCAGACATCATCTCCGCGTCGGAGTAGGGGAGGGCGTGCTTGACCTGGAGGATGCCTTGCCCGTACAGGTCGAAGTCGAACATGTAGGTCACCGGATTGTTGAACCCGGCCAGCAGCGCACCTCCCCGGCGCAGGACGCGGAACGCTTCCGCCCACACCGGCCGCGCGTCAGGGATGAAGACGTTGGAGACAGGGTGGACGATCAGGTCGAAGCACCCGTCGGTGAGCATGGAGAGGTCCCTCATGTCCCCTTCGACCGTGGTGATCTCGAGCGAGTCCCGCTCGGCCACCATGCGGTCCTGCGCCAACTGCCTGGGCGAGTTGTCCAGGACGGTGACGTTAGCACCGGCTGCGGCCAGGATTGGCCCCTGCTGCCCGCCGCCCGACGCCAGGCACAAGAGGTCGCAGCCGTTCAGTTCGGGGAACCACGCTTTTGGCACTGGCTTCGTGGGCGTCAGCAAGATCTCCCACTGCCCACACCTGGCAGCGGCGACTGTGTCTGGGCCGGCCGGGATCGTCCATGGGTTTCCCCATTCGACCTGTTTGTCCCACGCGATGCGGTTATGTTCTCGAATGTTCATCGTCGTCACTCTCCTTCACAGTTTCGTTCAAGAAACTCTGGCCCAACTCATGACGTATTCCTGCCAGATATGGTAGCCCAACTTGCCGTACCAGTCCACCAGCCACGTCCAACCGACGTAGGCAGTCTTGGCTCCTCGCTCGCGCAAGAGTCCGGTGACCCGTGCAGCAAGCGCCAGCCCGATCCCGTTCTCGCGCGCGGCTTCCAGGACACCGAGCGGTCCGAGCTCACCGACGTTCTCCCCCAGCAACTGCTCCCAGACAAAGTCGGGCCGTTGCCACACCACGCGGGGATGCCCGGCGCAGGAAGCCCCGACGATGCCATGGTCGGGATGGCGCGCCAGGACCACATCCGCGTGCCCTCCCTGCTCCAACACTCCCTGGTAGAAAGGCAGCCACTCCGGGAAATGCTGCCTTTCGAACGCCAACACCTGCGGGGCGTCCTCCGGCCCAGCCGTCGTGATCGTGACATTGGGCAGGCGGACGCGTTCATAGACGCCTGGCGGCGTGGCATAGTCGCTCAGGTCCTGGACGAGGTCGAAACTGCGCTCCGCCTCCGTCCAGCCACACGCCTGGAAGAACGGCCAGGCAGCGGGCAGGTTGGCGGGCACGCCAGGCCAGAAGTAGGTGCGCCCGCCTCCACCTACCTGCACTTTTTCCGCGCCCCGTTCCTTCAGTACAATGAGAGCGCGTTCCAGCAAGGTCCGTCCGATCCCCCGCCGCTGGTAGGCCGGATCCACCATCATCAGCAGCAGTTCACCGCGCGGCGTGCATTCGCCAGGGACGAGCCAGGCCTGCGTTCCGGCAAAGCCCACTACCTCGTGACCTGCCAGCGCGACGAGGTGATCGCCTGGCCGGTATACGTCGCCGGCGACCGTGACGCGGCGGAATGCCGCTCGTGAAAGCGGCCACAGGTGGCCCAGCGTGCGCTGCCACAGCGCGTACACCTGCTGTTCATCGCCCTGCGGATTGTACGGCTGGATCGCGAATGGTTGCATATCCCTTGTGATCCTCCCACACATCTCGATAGCCTGTAGTAATGACTTCAGTCGCTGTCAAGACGGAGGAAGCGACTGAAGTCGCCACTACGAAACCATACATGCTGGGCGCTGGCCCAGGACTGGCACTTTGTCCGGGAAGAAGCGACTGAAGTCGCCACTACGAAACCATACATGCCCCAAACGCTACATATCTGTTGAGAACGACCAGAGCTCTTGTTGGAGATCCTCAAAACTGGCCGGTCGCTGGGAACCAAACAACGCCAGAAGGTCCGGGACGTTGATGAAGCGATGGAGCAAGGTATAGGCCATCAGTTGCCTGGCCAGCGTCCTATCGAGTTGATCCTCCGAGTACCCATACGCCAGCAGCATGGCCCGCTGCAACCTCGGCGAGCCGCGGGTAACACAGCAGCCCGGGGCGACGAACTCGTAATGTGGATGCCCCAGCATGGCGTCGCCAAAGTCCAGAAATCCAGCCAGTTCCCAGCGGCCTCCCCGCTGGCTGACCAGGATGTGCTCGTCGGTGACGTCGGCGCTCAACAATACCGGCCGGAATCCCGGCTCAAACAGCGGTGGCAGGTTGTCCAGGAATTCCAGGACAGCGCGCATCCACCCCTCGTCCAGGCCAGATCGGATGAGGTGCTCAGTACAGCCCTGAATCTGGCTCTCGACGAAGGTGGGCCAATCTACAGCGATTGCCTCAAGCCCCTTCGTCGGTACGGCGTGCAACGCAGCCATCAGCCCACCGCATGAGGCTGCGATATGTTCCCGATCTGACAAGTCCATCGAGTGCCAGACTTTGCAGAGAGGCACACCTTCAACCGCCGTCACGATGACGTAAGGCCAATCCTCGACCGTCCCTTCAGCCACCAGACGAGGGACAGGCAGGTCAAGTTGCTCGGAGAGCCTGCGCAGCACGAGCCACTCAGGGACGAAGTCTTTACGCCAGGGTGGCGCGAACAACTTGATATACCGGTCAGGCCGGACCTGGAATACGACGTGCGTGCCCGGCGGAGCAAACTCAAGTTGCGTCGCATCGAGGCCGTGCCGCTGGCATATCACGCGCATGGCGGGCAACCAGACGTCAGCGTCGCGGTATATGAGCCTATAGTCTTCCTCAGTTCGGACGTTGGGCAATAACAACATACCCTCCACCTACCGCCTTGGTATCTTCCCTTCCACCTGGCGCTGCCGGACAATCTGCTCGGCGATCCCATCCGGCACCAGGTCGTAGCGGCGAAACTCGAGCGTGAAGGTGCCCCGGCCGTGGGTGAAATCGCGCAGGGCAGTAGCGTAGCCGCGTGCCTCGGCCAGCGGCACCTCGCCGACCACATTGCGCACACTCCCGCGCATGTGAATGCCGTTCACGCTCCCCCGCCGCCGGGCCAGGTCGGCCACGACGGTTCCCAGGTGTTCCTCGCCCACGTTGACGTCGGCAACCATGATCGGCTCCAGGAGCGCAGGCTGCGCCTGGCGTACCGCCTGCCGCACCCCAATCGAACCGGCGATCCGAAAGTCCAGCGGCGCCGAGTCCACCGCGTGGAACTTGCCGCCCAGGAACGTTACGCGCAGGTCGGTGATCGGATAGCCGGCGATGATGCCCTTCTCCAGCGCCTCGCGCGCGCCCAACTCCGCATGGCGCACGAAGGCTTCGGGGAGTTCCGCGGGAGGCACCGCGTTTTCGAAGACGAGGCCCTCCCCCCGCGCCAATGGCTGAAGGCGCAGGCGCACCACCGCAAAGTGGCCATGGCCGCCACTTTGCTTCCTGTAGTCGCCGGCCGCCTCGGCCTTCCGGCGGATCGTCTCGCGGTAGGACACGCGCGGCAGGCTGGCGAGCGCGACGACGCCGAACTCGCTGCGCAACCGGTCCACGGCGATCTCCAGGTGCAGTTCGCCCATCCCTGCCAGCGTCTCCTCGCCCGTCTCCGGGTCAAAGCCGGTGACGAGCGTGGGGTCTTCTTCGCACAGCCGCTCCACGCTCTGGCGCAGCCTGTCCCGCCCGTCCTCGGAAGCCGGTGTCAGCGCCACCACGATGACAGGCTCCGGGAAGCGGAACGTCTCCAACGCGATGGGGTGAGCCGGGTCACACAACGTGTCGCCGGTGATCGCCGACTTGACGCCTACCAGCCCCATCACGTCGCCGGCCTGCATACAATCCACCTGCTGGCGGCGGTTGGCGTGCATCAGGTAGATGCGCCCTACCCGTTCCTGGACGCCTGCGCGCGGGTTGTAGACCATCTCGCCGGTCTGCAGGCAGCCGGAGAAAACGCGCACCCAGGTCAGGTGCCCGACGTGAGGGTCGGTGACGATCTTGAACGCGGAGGCACACAAGGGCGCCGCAGGGTCGCTGGGTCGCTCGGTGATTTCCTCACTGCCCGGCACAACGCCCACCACCGGGGGCCTGTCCACCGGTGCAGGCAGATAGTCGCCGATGGCGTCGAGCAAGGGTTGGATGCCGATGCGCTCGCGTGCGGAACCGCACAACACCGGCACGAGCCGGCCGGAGATCGTGGCACGCCGGAGCGCCGCGCGGAGCGCCGCCGCGTCGGGCTCATGTCCCCATACCCGCTGTTCCAGGAGCGCATCGTCCGTCTCGCAGATGGCGTCCAGTAGCAACGTCCGCGCCGCAGCCACCCGCGCCTGCATCGAAGCCGGAATCGGCCCCACGACTGGATCTTCCGCACCAACTACGTCCTGCGTCTTGTTTCCTGCCTCCTGCCTCCTGCCTCTTGCCTCTTGCCCCCTGCCTCCTGCTTCTTGCATCCTGCATCCTGGCTCCTGCCAGACCAATGCTCGCTGCCCAATGAGGTCTACGACGCCAACAAACGTCTCTCCGCTGCCGATGGGCAATTGTAGTGGCACGGCATGCGGTGTGAGGCGCTCGCGCACTTCGCTCAACACACGCTCAAAGTCGGCGCTGGGGCGGTCAAGTTTGTTGACGAAGACGAGGCGCGGCAGGTTCTGGCGGTCAGCATGCATCCACACCGTCTCCGTCTGTGTCTCGACGCCGCCCACGCCGCACATCACGATCACCGCGCCGTCAATGACGCGGATAGAGCGCACGACCTCGGCGGTGAAGTCAATGTGGCCGGGCGTATCTATCAGGTTGATGCGGTGACCGCGCCAGGTGCAGGTGGTCGCGGCGGCAGTGATGGTGATGCCACGCGCCCGCTCCTGTTCCATCCAGTCGAGTTGCGTGGTGCCCTCGTCCACGCTGCCGGCGCGGTGGATGCGTCCCGTGTAATAGAGCATCGCCTCCGACGTGGTCGTCTTGCCCGCGTCTATGTGAGCGTAGATGCCGATGACGCGGATGAGGGGGATGAGTACATCCCTTGCATCCGGGGTGTTCTCGATGCCAGGCTGTCGCTTGTCGTTCATGGTTCTTGCCTATATTACCGTGTTGCGTGTTTCGTGTTGCGTAGCCGTTACCCGTAACTCTTGCGGAAGCCCTGGAAGCACCGGAAGCCGTTGGCCTCGTATAAGCGGAAGCCGCCGTCGGCCGTTCCGCCCGACAGCAGGTCGAGCCGCGTGGACGGGCACAGGTGGTGACAGGCTTCGATCAAGGCGCGGCCGATGCCTCTGCCACGCCACGCCGGGACCACCAGGACTTCGCAGACGTAGGTCGTCACCGCGCCATCGGTCAGTGCACGCAAAAACCCGACGACATCCTCGCCGTGCGTCGCCACGAGCGCGGGCCAGGACTTGCGCCAGGCGGCCATGGCCTCAGTGGCCCGGTCCTGGGACGTAGGCCACCCCTCGGCGCTCGAGAGGCGCTGGATCGCCGCGAAGTCGGATTCCGTCCACCCCCGGACGGTGACGCCGGGCGGGAGGGCAACCTCGGACAGTACAGATTCGACTTGGCTTCTCATGGTGTCTTCCGCATCATCCTCAGGTTCCGCCACCGTTGGAACTTGTAAGTGACACAGTTGTAATCTCGTAGATTGACAGTATAATAGGTATAATCAAGAACACACCCGCAATGGAAAACAAGATGTTCGAAGTTACGGTGCAAGTTCCAGATAAACTGGCTGAACGGCTGCGGCCTATGTCCTCCTGGTTGTCGGCTGTGCTAGAATTGAGCCTGGCTGGATTCAAGACCAGGGCTGTGCAAACGGTCTCAGAGATCATCGCCTTTTTGTCCACCGGCCCTTCACCAGATCAAGTGGCGGCCTACACCGTTTCCGAAAGAGCCCAGCAACGTCTGCGCCGCCTATTGGCCTTGAATGAGGCCGGGTTGCTTTCGCCAGAAGAACGCGCTGAAGTGGACGAAATCGAGCAAATCGAGCACATCATGATTGTGCTCAAAGCCCAGGCCCGGCAACAGTTGGCGCTGGAGAACTGATGTCCACAGAGATACCGGCTGCCCTGCGTCGGCTCGTGTTTGACCGTGCTGCAGGACGCTGTGAATACTGCCTGCTACCCCAGGCAGCAGTGGCCTACCAGCACGAGCCAGACCACATTGTTCCCAGACAACACGATGGGCAGACAGAGGCCGGCAACCTTGCTCTGGCGTGTACCCGCTGTAACCGCTACAAAGGCTCGAATGTCGGCTCATTTGACCCTGAGACTGGCAAATTGGTTCCTCTATACAACCCCCGTACGCAAGTCTGGCACGATCACTTTCAACTCGATGGTCCTGTTATCCGTCCCTTGACGCCCGAGGGCCGGGTGACCGTGAAGATTCTGCGTCTCAACAACGCCGATCGGATAGAAGAACGCGAACTTCTCATCGAGATTGGACTGTATCCCTAGCCAGCGAACCCATGCTGCTGCGCACCGTCTTGGGATCAAAAACGTCCGCGCAGGGCTTGATCAGGATTACGGCCGCGGCTCCCACCGCATCAGCGGCGCGGATCAATGTCCCCACGTTGCCGGGGTCGTCCAGGCGATCCAGCACGACCACCAACTCCCGCCCGGTCAATTGGAGTCCCTGAAACGACCTTTCGCACAGGGCGAAGGCTGCCACGATACCCTGCGGCACGCTGCACTGCGCCAGCGCCCGCACCTCCAGAAAACGGGGCTTAAAGAACTATGTCTCCTTGCCGACGCCAAACAACCCATACGGGTCGGCACGGAGAAACTCCTCATAGATGCCCACGACGGCCCTGGCTTTGAATAGCATACACTCGGCGCGCCCGATGCGACGCCTTTGGACGAGCCCCCGGCCCTCTGCTTCGTCCTGTACTTTTTGCCAGGCGTCGTCGGGGGTGCTGCCGTAGGCGACGTACCAGGTATCTTCGGGATAATCCCGGCGGACGTCTTCCGGAACTGCGAAGCGCCGTGTAATCGCGTCGGGTATCCCGACCCGGCCCTCGGCGATGTGCATGCTGGAGCAGCGGCGGATGTCTACGCCCAGGAGCAGCACCCACCCGTCAATCTCCAGCAGGTACTCGTACCCCTTGCTGTGTAACGCCGCGTGGCGGCCCCATGCACATACCCGGTGTATGCCAGTTCCCAAAACAGTCCCCGGTCTCCTGCGAAATTCGTCGGCGATGGCCCCCATACCGGTCCTTTGAGGCGGATGTGCCCCTCCGCCAGCATCCTCGCGCAAGATGCGCACCTTGGCAAGAATGCCCCTGGCCTTCTCCTGCTCCGTCAGGGGCAGTGGCAGGCTCAGCGGGTAGGCCGACATCACGATAGCGCCTTCTTCGCCGACCACGTTCATCAGCGCGTCCACCACGGCCGCCGCTCCCCCCACGACCCGGCCGAAACTGCTCAGGGAACTGTGTACCTCTATGGCATCCCCGCGCGCCAGCCCGAACCCGTGCAGGCTATCCTCTATATCTTCTCGGGTTAGTGAAATCGAGCGTGCTTCTCTCAAGCCGGATGTACTCATCCACAATCACCACCTCCACGGCCACTCGACGCGCTGCCGGTCCCGTGACTGGCCGCCGGAAAGCCGCCGAACGTGTACCGTATCGCCCTACGGCTCGGGCAGGCTACGTTGGCACCGGCGCGGTTATGCCGCTACCGGCACGGGCGCTGTGAAGACATCGTACTCCTGCTCCCGCTCGCGCCGGAACTGCTGCGTATAGAGCCGATAGTAGTGGCCGCGGGCGCGCAAGAGTTCGGCGTGCGTGCCCATCTCCGCGATGCGCCCATCTTCGATGACCAAGATACGGTCCGCCCGCTTGATCGTCGAAAGCCGGTGGGCGATGATGAAACTGGTGCGGCCCTCCATCAGCGACTCCATGCCGCGCTGGATCAGCGCCTCGGTGAGTGTGTCCACCGAACTGGTCGCCTCGTCCATGATAAAGATCTCCGGCCGCGCCAGGATCGCCCGCGCCAGGCTGACCAGTTGCTTCTGCCCGACCGACAACAGGTTGCCCCCTTCGCCCACCTCGCTACCATAGCCTTTGTCCAGCGTGGCGATGAAGTCGTGGGCGCCGGCCAGCCTGGCTGCCTCCTCGACCTCCTCGTCTGTGGCGTCTAGCCGGCCGTAGCGGATGTTCTCGCGGATGGTGCCGGAGAAGAGGTGCGGCGTCTGCAACACCACGCCGATGCGCGACTGGATGGCGTGTAGCGCCAGTTCGGTATAGTCCCGTCCACCGATGCGGATAACGCCCGCCTTGGGCTCGTAGAAGCGGCACAGCAGATTGACGATGGTGGTTTTGCCGCCGCCGGTCGGCCCGACCAGCGCGATCGTCTCACCTCGCCTCACTTTCAGGCTGAAATCGGTCAACACTGGATCATCGGACTCGTACGAGAAATGCACGTGGTCGAACTCAATGTCACCCCGGAGCGTGCCTGGGTCCACAGCCCCTGGCCGGTCCGTCACCTCGGGCACCGCGTCCACCAGCGAAAAGACGCGCTCGGCCGAAGCGACCGCGTGCTGCATTTCGGCGTAAACGTGGGCCAGGTCCTGGACCGGCCACAGCATGAACATGACGTACGAGATGAAGGCCTGGATACCGCCGATGGTGATACCCCCCCACTCGGCCTGCAGGCCACCATACCAGACGATGCTGCCCATGGCCACCGCGCTGATCAACTGGACCGTCGGCAGGAACAACGCCGAAAGCCAGGCCGCCCGGTAGGAAGCCCGGTACATCTGGCCCGTCAGCGCGCCAAACTCGCGCAGGTTCTCCTCCTCGCGGCACAGCGCCTTGACTACGCGTACACCGGCGATGTTCTCGTTGTGGAAGGCGGTGATCCTGGAGTTGATCTTGCGCACCTTGCGGAACTCGACGATGATCTTTTTCCTGAACTGGGTCGCCACGACCACCAGCACCGGGATGGCGGCGAACACGATTAGCGCCATCTTCCAGTTGATGATGGTCATAAAGTAGACCGACGTGGCGATGCTCAACACTGCCCACGTAGTATCCAGCAGCCCCCAGGTCACCAGCCCGGCGATGCGCTCCGAGTCGGAGGTCACGCGCGTCATGATCCACCCCACCGGCGTGCGGCTAAAGTAGGAGAAGGATAGGTCCTGCAGGTGGCCGAACATCTTCCTGCGCAGATCGTACTGGATGCGCTCTCCCAGGGTGCTGGCCAGATAGATCAGGCCAAAGACACCCACAGCCTGGACGAGGATCAGCAGGCCGTACGTGCCCATGATGGGAGGCAGCGCCGCCTTGTCCCTGGCCATAATGGCCTGGTCCACGATGCCCTTCCTGATGAACGTGAAGTACGAATCCAGGAAGGCGACCAGCGAGATGGCCACCATGAAGCCGATCAGCCACCGCCAGTGCGGCTTCGTCTGGGCCAGGATGCGGCGCATGGTGCTACCGCTGAATTGGGTCGTGAATTCCTCTTCTTCAAACTGCAAGTCCGGCATGGACAGTCTCCTTGTCCTCCAAGACTTCCGAGGTCGGCCAGGTTTCGGAAGCCTGGCCTTCGGCAGTCTGGCCGATTTCTCTCTCCAGTTCGTCCTCGATGCGCGCCTGCACGTGATAGATTTGCCGGTACATGCCATCGTGGCGCATCAACTCCGCGTGCGTCCCCCGCTGCACGATCCGTCCCTGGTCGAGCACCAGGATCAGGCCGGCGTTCATCACACTCTGGATGCGATGGGCGATGATGAAGCTCGTGCGGCCCCCCATCAACCGCTCCAGCGCCTGGCGGATCAACCCCTCGGTTTCGGTGTCCACCGAGGAGGTCGAATCGTCCAGGATGAGGATGCACGGGTCTTTCAACAACGTGCGGGCGATGGCGACCCGTTGCTTTTGCCCTCCCGAGAGCGTGACCCCCTTCTCGCCGACCAGCGTGTCGTAGCCGTCCGGGAACTCTACGATGACGTCGTGGATGGCAGCCGCCCGGGCCGCCTCCTCGATCTCCGCCTGGGAAACGTCCCGCCCGACGCCATAAGTGATGTTCTCGCGGATAGTCCGGGAGAACAGGAAAGGCTCTTGTTCGACGATGCCGATCTGCCGGCGCAGGAAATGGCGCGGATACTCGTTCAACTCCACCCCGTCCAGCGTCAGGCTGCCGCTGGTGTACTCGTAGAAACGAGGCAGCAGGTTGACCAGTGTCGTCTTGCCCGAGCCGGTGGAACCCAGGAGCGCCACGGCCTGCCCCGGCCGGCACCGAAAACTGATGTCCTTCAGCACCGGCGCATCGGCATCGTATTCAAAGGAGACATTGCGAAACACGACCTCTCCTTGCAGGTCTCCGTTGGCCACGCGACTTGCTTCTTCCAGTGGTTCACGCTCTTCCTTGATCACTTCGGCCACCCGGCCGTAGGACACCAGCCCGGTGGACATCTGCACGATCAGCCGGCCCAGGTTGCGCATAGGCCAGATCAGCCACACGACCAGCCCGCCGTAGGCCAGGTAGGTGCCCACCGTGATTCTGCCATCTATGGCCATCAACGCGCCGGCCAGGAAGCCGGCCATCATCTGAAAACCGCACAGAATGTCCGAGGACGGCCAGAACAGCGCGTGCATGGTATTCAGCCGCCGGCCCCGCTGGAACTTTTCCCAGTTGTCCCGCTCGAACTTGTCCCGCTCGTACTCCTGCCGGGCAAAGGCCTTGACCACCCGCACCCCGGTCAGGTTCTCCTGCAAGGTGGTCGAGAGGGTGGCTTCTTGCTCCTGATACGCTTCGTAGGCCTTGGATATCCGTTTGAAGAACAAGGCCGACGTAATCACCACCAGCGGCACCACGACGATCGAGAGCAGGGCCAACTGCCAGTTCAGACTCAACAGGGCCACCAGGTTGATGATAAAGAGCAACACGATGCGCCCCACGCCGATGGCCTGGTCGGCAAAGAACCGGCGCAGCGCCTCGACGTCCGAGGTAACGCGCTGGATCAGTTCGCCGGTCCGTGTGCGGTCGTGGTAGGTAAACGACAGGCGCTGGATGTGATCGAACAGGTAGTTGCGCAGACGCAGCGCGATGCCCTCCGCCGCCCGCGCCGCCAGCCTGCCGCTGAGGAAGGTGAACAGCCCCTGAATCAACGCCAGGCCGACGAACGAGAGTGCAATGAGCGCCAGCGTCCCAGATAGCCCCTTGCGCCCTAGAACATCGTCCACGAGGTAGCGCAAGAGCAGGTAGGTGCCCGTGTTGGCTACCGCAGCGATGCCCTGGCCGAGCGTCGCCCCCAGATAGGTCAGCCGAAAACCGGGCATCATGCGCCACAATCCCACCAGCCGATTGTCTGACACCGTGTTCTTGAGATCGAACTGAGATGGCGTACCAGATGGTTGCACTAGGAATACCTCCGGGTTTCACAGATCACGAACAGCACTACTTGATCGAGTGCCCCAACAGCGCCTCCAATTCCGGGAACGACGTGGCCGGGTCCACGAACTGCACGGCGTGAAGCCCCAACTGGCGGGCCGCGTCCACGTTGCGCAGGTTGTCGTCCACCAAGATCGCCTGCTGCGGCGCGACGCCCAGCCGGTCCAGCGTCAGTTGGAAGATGGCCGGATCGGGCTTCGACAGCCCGACGTAGGCGGAGTTGACGTAGACGTCGAACTCGGCGTGCACGTCGAGCCCAAACCGCTCTCGAGCCCAGGCGTCCTGACCAGGCGCGGCATTGGTGAGCAGAGCGACCTTGTAGCGGCCCCGCAGCGCGCGGACTGCAGTGACGGTCTCCCAGTTGAATTGATTGGCGGCGTAGAACTCCTGGATGAAACGGCTGGCGGCCCCTGCGCCGGGGAGGCCCAGCCGGGGCGCGATCCGTTCCGCATACTCGTCGTTGGTGATCGCGCCGACCGCCAGCGGACGCCACAACTCGCCCCACAGGATCCACGGCAGCGTGCCTGGTACAAGTGACAACCGCTCTTCCCACTTCGCGATGGCCGCATCGTCTGGCAGGACCTCAATCACGTCGCCCC
>Ga0315284_10001764_pt1 | contig 30827 bp, 35 predicted proteins | sample YL17G09_16_MG_FD_203696 | JGI IMG/M metagenome (GOLD analysis project Ga0315284, IMG submission 203696) | Sediment microbial communities from Yellowstone Lake, YNP, Wyoming, USA - YL17G09_16 | ecosystem: Environmental > Aquatic > Freshwater > Lake > Sediment | place: USA: Wyoming | collected...
CTTGTAATCTGCGGGCCGACCGCCACGGGTAAAACTTCTCTGGCTCTAAAACTGGTCCGGAAATTGAACGGCGAGATTATATCGGCAGATTCAAGACAGATATATAAGGGTTTTGATATAGGTACGGGTAAAGATTTGCCTCAGATACCAAAATGGGCAAAGGTATGGGGTTATGACCTGGTTGGGCCAAAGGAGGAATTCAGTGTTTCAAAATATATAGCCTTTGCCCAAAAAGTACTGGCCGGTATTTGGTCAAAAGGAAAATTACCGATTTTGGTTGGGGGAACGGGTCTTTATATTAAAGCTGTTGTAGACGGAATTCCGACGGCCTTTATCCCCAAAAACTTCGAGCTTAGGGAAAACCTGAAAGATAAAAGCACGGACGAGCTCTTTGAAAGTCTGGCTCAGCTCGACTCGGTGAGGGCAGCCTCAATGAATGCATCGGATAAGAAGAATCCCAGAAGGCTGGTTCGTGCGATAGAGATTGCCCAATGGAGGCTTTCCGGCGTTGAGCCGAAAAGAAAGGTTGTAAAGCCGGATTCCGTGCTTTTCATAGGTCTTAATGCACCGCGCGAGAAGCTTTTTAAGGTTATAGGAGAAAGAGTCGAAAAACGTCTTAGGGAAGGCTTGGTAGGGGAAGTCAAGGATTTGCTCAAATCTGGAGTTTCTTGGGAGGACCAGGCGATGACCTCGCTGGGTTATAGGCAATGGAGAGGCTATTTTGAAGAAAAAGAAACCCTTCCCGAAGCCACTAAAAACTGGTTGCGCGAGGAACAAAAATATGCAAAGAGACAATTTGCCTGGTTTAAAAGGGATAAGAGAATCCATTGGTTTGATATAACAGAAAGGGAATTTAACGAAAATGTGGAAAAATTGGTCAAAAAATGGTATAAAAGTCGGTAAGAACTATGATTCAAAAGGTTGAAATTTCCCACAGAACGGTCATTTTTTCAGTGCTTTTCTTGCTCTTTTTGTGGTTCCTCTACTTTATAAGAGACATTATTTTGGGTCTTTTTATAGCCCTTTTGATAATGGCCATCCTCAACCCCATCGTAACCAAGCTTTCCAAGTTCAAAATTCCAAGGGGAGTTTCGGTCCTGGTCGTTTATATCCTTGTTTTGGCAATATTTGGAGTAGCCATCGGGACACTAATTCCTCCCTTGGTTGAGCAAACCTCAAGCCTGATTTCGCGCATTCCCGCATACATAACCGGCCTTGGTATCGACAGATTTGTCAGCGCCGATTTGGCGGGTCAAATTTTAACCCAAATAGGTAGCGTTCCAGGACAGGCAGTCAAAGTCGGATTTTCTATCTTCTCGAATATTTTGGGGGTAATAACAGTTCTTATTTTCGCTTTCTATCTGCTTTTGGTTCGGGATAAACTTGACGACCAGCTCTCCTTTCTTTTTGGAGAAGACAAAAGAAAGAAGATAGGTAGCACTATAGATACGTTAGAAAAGCGCTTGGGAGGCTGGGCTCGAGGTGAGTTGGCTTTGATGGCCGTGATAGGCCTGGCTAGCTTTTTAGGTCTTACAATCTTGGGAATTCCATATGCTCTTCCCTTGGGAATTCTTGCGGGACTTCTGGAAATTGTGCCTTATTTTGGCCCGATTATTTCAGCCATACCTGCGGTTTTGATTGGACTTAGCATTTCGCCCTTGATGGGATTGGCAACGATTGCTTTGGCATTGGTAATTCATCAGTCAGAAAACTATCTCTTTACGCCAAAAATTATGGAGAAATCGGTTGGGGTAAATCCTGTTATTACTCTTCTGGCTCTTTCAATCGGTTTTAGACTGGCAGGCATGGTGGGAGCTGTAATTTCCGTTCCGGTAGTCCTTACTATACACGTTCTCGCAAGCCAGTACATTCCTTCAAAGACAACTTCCTAAACCATCAAAAAACCCCGCACGGCGGGGTTTTTTGTACTCTGGAGGCTAGTAAGCCAGGTTCTGTTATTAGACGATAATCTATCTTTGCCCTCAAACCTTGGGGCTCGGGAAAGCTACCTCAAACGCCCCTTTCGGAGGTTGCAGCGGGGAGGATTGCCCCTTTTCACTCGTTTCCCTTGACCTTTAGAGTCTCGGGACCGACATAGTCTCTGTGGCTCTGTACTAGCGCTTGACCTTCGACTTCGCTCAGGTCACCCCGAGCCTGTCGAGGGGTACGCGTACCGCCTTACGGCGGCCACCCTGCTTTCTGCTGCCTGGACTTTCCTCCCTTCTTTCGAAGGGTAATCGTCCTTCCTCCAGAGTGAAGGTAGTATAGCAAAAAAGGCGTCTTTTTTCAATTTACCGAAGGTAATTGACTTGATAATAAATTAAAGGCAAAATGGGGGAGATATATGGCTAAAGGTTTGGGATTTGCCCTCATTGGTTTTTTCCTGGTAGTGGTAGGAATTGGAGCATATTTGCTGGGCAAAAGCGGCATTTCGGTAAAGGTAGCCGTTCCGTCTCCAACAGCCGTGGCAACACTTCCGACACCAACTCCACTAGCAGAAGACGAGACAGCGGCAATTAAAAAAGCAATTTTATCCAAACTTAATCTGGACGAATTACAAGTTACCGTAACTGTGGGTACCATCAAAGGTGCGCTTGCCAAGGGGACAGTTGGAGGTTCGGGCGGAGGAGGATATTTTCTTGCGGCCAAAACATTAGAAGGCTGGATAATCGTTTATGACGGACAATCTACACCCAGTTGTGCGCAAATTGCTCCATACAACTTTCCCGCCGACATGGTTCCGGAGTGTATGGATGCCAATAATAATTTAATAACAAGATAATCAAATGACAGGATACGTTGGAAAAATTGAAGAGCTGACTTTAATTAATGCCTATTTTAGGCAGGTACTCTTTACCGCTCCATATTCCCAGCTTGTCCTTATGAGTTTAAAGCCCGGCGAGGAAATAGGCTCGGAAGTTCACCCCAATGTTGACCAGTTTTTCAGGTTTGAAAAGGGCCAGGGCAAGGTTGTGCTGCATGGGGAAGAAAGTGCTGTTTCGGACGGGTATGCGGTGGTTGTTCCTGCAGGAACGGAACACAATGTTGTTAATACGTCACAGACCGAAGAACTAAAACTCTACACTATTTATTCTCCGCCAAACCATCCCGATGGAACTATCCATAAAACCAAAGAGGAAGCAGAGGTAGCAGAAGCCGCAAAAGGCGCCCACGAAATTTGAATTTGAGGTCTTCTTGTAATACAATCCATTCGCCATTACGGGACTAATTGTTCTTACTCATGGAGGAGGAAGAATATGCCCAGCCTAATGGAACTTGTCCGATCTGCCTCAATCAGCCCTCGTGAGCTCATTGAGGTCCTGGAAAGCCTTGCTTTCGGTGGCCGAGACTTCGGCTTTGTGGAAGCAAGCCAGGTGATTGCGCTCTTTGACCGTTGCAGTCCGGCCATGACAAAGGAGGATTACATCCAAGTCAGAGACAAATGTCGCGAAGGCTCGAAAGGGCTCCAGGGAACAGGCAAGGCCAATGCGGTCAGAGAATATGTCCAAGTGGCGGATGCCGCGGAGGCCAAGGCTGCGAGAATGCCCTAAGGGCGAGAGAGACAGGAAAAAGGACAGAGCCCACCCGGGGTGACTGGTAGACCAGTCTTAAATCTGTCGTGTTTTTTTGGCTTGAAAATATGTTAGGCTAAAATTGCGGTGCTCGCCAAAATTTCTTCGGGTGCGACAGTTGGCCTTGATGCTACCCTTGTTGATGTCGAAGTCGATATCGCCGAGGCAGGTTTACCTTCATTTACCATAGTCGGACTTCCCGATAAAGCGGTTGAAGAGTCGAAGGAAAGGGTGCGTTCGGCCATTAAAAACAGCGGCGCGGATTTCCCCATTAGTAGAATTACTGTGAATTTGGCTCCCGCCGATTTGCCAAAGGCCGGGCCTGCCTACGACCTGCCCATAGCCTTGGGGATTTTAATAGCCTCAGGCCAGATTAGTCCGGATTTAGCCTCAAGTCTGTTTCTGGGCGAGCTTTCTTTGGATGGAAGCCTTAGGCACACAAATGCGATTTTACCCATGGCCTTTTTGACCAAAGAAAAGAGATTTAAAAAAGTTTTTGTGCCTAAAATTAACGAAAAAGAGGCCAGTGTAGTGTCCGGCATAGATGTTTATCCTGTCGAATCCCTGCTGGAGCTTGTGCGCTTCTTTGCCAAAACTTTGGAAATCGAGCCTGCCCCCAAAATAAAATTAACCTCATTGCTGGTCAAAAGCGAAGCTGAATTCGACTTTTCCGAAATAATCGGGCAGGAAACTGCCAAAAGGGCAATGGAAATAGCGGCCGCAGGTGGACACAACATCTTTATGAAAGGAAGTCCGGGTTCGGGAAAAACCATGCTGGCCAGAGCTCTACCCGGAATCCTGCCCACAATGACGGAGGACGAGGCTTTGGAGGTGACCAAAATCTACTCAATAACCGGAAACCTTCCGCAGGGAGAATCAATTGTTTCAGCCAGGCCTTTTAGAAGTCCCCATCATACAACCAGTAGAATTGGCCTTATTGGAGGAGGTTCGAATCCTTCTCCCGGGGAGATTTCCCTAGCGCATAGGGGGGTGCTATTCTGCGACGAATTTCCCGAGTATCCCAGGCACGTTTTGGAGTCTTTGCGCCAGCCAATGGAGGATGGGGTAATCACAATATCACGCGCCAAAGGCTCCGTAACCTATCCTGCCAGCTTTATTTTGGTTGCAGCCTCAAATCCCTGCCCCTGCGGCTATTATGGCGACTCGAAGCGTGCCTGCACCTGCCTGCCGGGGCAAATTGCCAGGTACGAAAAAAGAGTTTCGGGGCCAATATTGGACAGAATCGATATTCATGTGGATGTGCCTTCTGTAGAAACTCAAAAATTGGTAGGCAAGTCCGAAAACAAATCCGAAACCTCGAAACTTATCCAAAAAAGGGTGCAGAAGGCGAGGGATGTACAAAATAAACGCTTTAAAAACACAAAGATAAAGTCGAACAGCGAAATGAATACAAAAGAGGTTAAAAAATTCTGCGAGCTTTCGGATGAGTGTCGCACAATGTTAACAAGTGCCGTTGCGACAATTAATTTAACCGCAAGGAGTTATTTCAAGGTAATTAAGATTGCCCGGACAATTGCGGATTTGGCTGGAGAAGCCAAAATAAGTACTCTCCATATCGCCGAGGCTCTCCAATATCGTCCCAGAGATATATTATATTAACAGTCTGATAAAATGCGCATATGCGTTTAGTAATTCAGAGGGTAAGAAAAACCAAGGTTACCGTTCTGGGAAACGGCAAGGTTGCGGGGCAAATAGGTCCTGGCCTTTTTATTCTGGTTGGTGTCAAAAAAGGAGATTCTCTTAAAGACGCAGAAGTTTTGGCCGAAAAGCTTTTAAAGCTGCGGGTTATGGCGGATAAAGAGGGGAAAATGAATCTCTCTGTTTCAGATGTTAGAGGAGAATTTCTGGTTGTTTCCCAATTTACCTTATATGCCGATACTTCCGGCGGCAATCGCCCATCGTTTATCAATGCTGCAGAGCCGGAAGAAGCAAAAAAAGTCTATGAACATTTTGTTGCAATCCTCAAAGAAAAGGGTGCAAAGGTCGAAACCGGAAGTTTTGGAGATTATATGCAGATTGAGGCTACTTTAGATGGTCCTGTAACTATTGTCTTTACCACAAAAGGCCCCGAGCATTTGCTTGGGTGACCTTTTGTACACTAGAAAGTTCAAAGATTAGTTTCCACCAATTTTGAACATTGTTGTGCCGCAAACTTCACAAACAGCCTTTGTTGCTTTCTTTCCGTTCTTCATCGTTACGGATTGAGCGTTCTTTCCTTCTCTCTTTGCGCGACACTTTACACAGTACATCATTTAACATTCACCCCCTTTCCTGGGCAGATATCTGCTTGGCTTTAATGCCAGGCTAAGTATATCACTAGCTCCAAGGCTAGAATGAAGCTAACGAGAAGTAGACTTCTTAGTATCGCACGCTTGGCCAACCTTGAATCGTCTTGTTTGGCCAATGTCACGGCACTTTTTTGAACGTGAGAAGCTCCAGATTCAGCCTCAGAGCCTCTAGTAATTTGCCCCTTGACACCCGAGGCTAAACCCTCTTTTTTAGCCTCAGGAGACCAAGAGACGGTAAAATGGTGATGAGGTGCAACCTTCTGGTCCCTTGTCCTTCTTTTGCCCATTTGGCTATATCAAACATCCTTGACAGGGTATTTGCAAGATGTAAAAATGTCGGATGAATGTCACTTACGTTATCCTCGCGGTTTTGGCCATTTGGCTTTTGGCGCTAACGGTTTTCTTTATTATTTTTCGGCTTTTTTTTGCCCGGTTGGTCAAAGGAACCAAGGAAGAAGACTTAAAAAAGACCTTGGAGGCAATTTTAGCCCTTGAGGATAAAAATGCTAGTGATTTAATTAAAGTAGACAGAGAAATTAAAAGGCTTGAAGACGATGGCAAATTCCATGTTCAAAAGATGGGGTTGGTCCGCTTTAATCCCTTTAAAGAAACAGGAGGAGATCACAGCTTCTCCTTAGTTCTTTTAGACGCTAAAGATACCGGTGTAGTAATAACGGGATTGCACACACGGGAGCGTACAAGAGTTTATCTTAAATCGGTTAAAGAAGGCCGGCCCGAGTTTGAGCTTTCGGACGAAGAGAAGAAAGCTCTTTTTAGAGCCCAGAGAGGCTAAAATGAAAGAATATTTAGACAAAATTTCAAAGTTTATTTCGTCAAAGGTATTTATGACCTTCCTGACGTTTTTCGGAATATACCTTTTTTCAACAGGAATTTCTTACGCCGTGTTTTCGTACTTGGTAGCCAAACCGTCGGCTCCGACATCTACGGGAACCGGAATTGGAGCTACCCGGTCAAAAATAAGTGCCGATCTTCCAAAAACGGAGGCGTGTCCAATAAACGGCGGAAAGTTCACAAAAATTGAAAAAGGCATTTGGGAAACCCGACGCCCGATTGCCGCAATGATTGAAAATCACCAAGAAGCCCGTCCGCAATCCGGCCTTTCCCATGCAGATGTGATTTATGAAGTAGTAGCCGAAGGCGGAATAACCAGATTTTTGGGGATATTCTACTGCGGAGCCGCTTCGGAGGATGTAAAAATTGCTCCCGTTAGAAGTGCAAGAATTTACTTTGTTAACTATGCCGCGGAGTACGGAAACTTCCCGATATTTATGCATGTGGGAGGTGCCAATGACTATTCGGGTTTCGGAGACACGGCACCTTCGGTTCGCGCCCTTGAAACTTTGGAAACAATTGGATGGAGAATCCCGGGTGGAAATGACTTCGATACGACCTATGATTCGGGATTTCCCGTTTTCTGGCGCAATTATGACAGACTAGACCATCCGGTTGCTACGGAGCATACGATGGTAGCTTCTTTGGATGCGGCATACGCTCAGGCAGCAAAAAGAGAATTTGGAGCTAAGGATGAAAAAGGTGTGTCGTGGGACAAGAACTTTGTTTCTTGGAAGTTTACGGACGACAAGCCTGTGGGTTCTGCGGATGCAAAGGATATTAATTTCAATTTCTGGGATAGCATGCCGGGCTACACGGTGGAATGGAAATACGATTCCGGTAAAAACGGATACTTGAGATTTAACGATGGAAAATCTCACATAGACTTGGAAAATAAGCAGCAACTTTTTGCGAAAAATGTTGCAATTGTCTTTGCTACAGAAACAGGTCCCGTTGACAGAAACCTTCATATGTTCTATACAACCATAGGAACGGGGAAAGCCCTTGTTTTTCAAAACGGAACTGTTATAAAAGGAACTTGGGAGAAAGATTCTCAAACTGCTCGAACAGTTTTCTTTGACGGAAACGGAAAAGAAATATCTTTTGTTCGAGGAACTATCTGGATTGAAATTGTTCCTGCCTTAAACAAGGTGACTTACTAGTCAAGGCCTGCCCCAAGCAAAATGGCCGAGCTATCAGACATCATTACCTCAAAAGTTAGGATTAAGATTTTGGAGTTATTTTTCTCCAATCCGAAAGAAATGTATCATGTGCGCGGAATTGTCAGGGAAATAAAAGAGGAAATAAATGCCGTTAGGCGCGAACTTTCCCATCTTGAGGCAAATGGAATATTAAAGAAAGAGCAAAGAGGAAATAGAGTTTATTATTGGGTAAGGAGCGACCACCCGCTTTACGGAGACTTTGTCGGTATGGTTTCAAAGACAACCGGTTTGGGCAAAACGATTGTCGATAATAAAAACAAAATCGGAAAAGTTCTTTATGTGATGTTTTCGGGGAAATTTGCCAGAAGAAAAGACAGAAAAACAGATGACCAGGTGGATATTTTGGTTGTAGGAGATGTTGTTTTGCCGGAACTTGCAACCTTGATACGTCTTGAAGAGTCAAAAAGGGGGAAGGAAATAAACTATACGGTTATGAGCAAAGACGAATTTGATTTCAGAAAAAAGAGGCGCGACCCTTTCCTTTTGGGCATTCTCTCGGGTAGCCGCACAATGATTATCGGGGACGAGGAGGAGTTGGTAGGTTAACTTCAATGAGATTATCCGGCCCACTTAAGAAAGTTATTGTTATTTTTTTACTGACGCTTGTTTGTGCTTATATCAGTTTGTCCCCGGGTTTCAATTTTCTTGGAAGAAGCTTTAAGCTGCCGGCACTTGATGTAAAAATTGGCAACTTTGAAATAAAGAGGAACTTTAATTTGGTCTTGGGATTGGATTTGGCCGGAGGAAGCCATTTGGTTTTTGAAGCGGATACGTCGAAACTCCCGGCAGATAAAAAACAAGATGCCTTAAATTCGGTTCGCGATGTTATCGAAAGAAGAGTAAATCTATTCGGAGTGTCCGAGCCGAATGTTCAGACAAGTTCTTTTGAAGGAAAAGATAGGGTTATTGTTGAACTTCCAGGAGTTAAGGATACCAAGCAAGCGATTGACCTAATAGGACAGACGGCACAACTTATTTTTGCCGAAGTAGTTGAAGCCTCGCCATCGGCGCAATTGAAACCCACCAATTTGACAGGTGCGGATCTTGCCGAAGCAAAGGTGGGCTTTGACAATAAAACGGGAAAGCCATTGGTTCAGCTGCAGTTTACTTCCGATGGAGGAAACAAATTTGCGGCTTTAACGGCTGCCAATGTGGGCAAGCCCCTTGCAATAGTTTTGGACAATCAAGTAATTTCGGCCCCGATTGTTCAAGAAAAAATAACAGGAGGAACCGCTCAAATAAGCGGCAACTTTACAACGGATGAAGCGAAAAAATTGGCAATTGAGTTAAATGCCGGTGCTTTGCCTGTTCCAGTAAAGCTTGTTCAGGAACAGACGATTGGAGCAACCTTGGGGGCGGAGTCCGTATCAAGAAGCGTTCGCGCTGGACTGGTAGGACTAGGCATGGTGCTTTTATTTATGTTTTTGGCATACGGAAAACTGGGTCTATTTGCCGACCTGGCGCTTATTATCTACGGAATTTTGACATTGGCGCTTTATAAATTCATTCCCGTTGTTTTAACACTTCCAGGCATTGCAGGATTTTTGCTCTCAGTTGGAATGGCGGTTGATAGTAACATTTTAATATTTGAAAGATTCAAGGAAGAAAAACCCAGAAGACCATTGGCGGATGCTTTGGAGGTTTCTTTTGGAAGAGCTTGGGATTCAATCAGAGATGCAAACATTGCGACTCTGGTGACGGCATTTGTTTTGGCAAATCCTCTTGATTGGAGTTTTCTTAATACTTCAGGACCTGTCCGAGGATTTGCCATTACCCTAGCATTGGGAATAGGACTTAGCTTATTTACTGGAATCGTCGTGGTTAGGAATTTGTTAAGAGTATTTATACGCAAATGATTAGGTGGATGCACTACCGGCTTTTATACGCTGCCATTTCCGGAATTGTTATTGCCGCCGGAATTTTCAGTTTGTTTAAATGGGGCTTAAACATTGGTATCGATTTTAAAGGAGGGGCTATTTTGGAATATAGATTTGCCAAGCAGGTTTCGGAAGACCAGATAAGCTCGATTGTAAAAAATACCGGCGTTGGGGTGGTTTCGATACAAAAAACAGGAGACGGAACTTATTCGATTAGACTTGCCCCAATCGATACCAATCAGAAAACCGTAATTACCGCCCTTCTGAAAAAGAATTTCGATGCAGAGGAGTTAAGATTTGAAAATGTAGGCCCCACAATTGGTCCGGAACTTGTCAAGAAAACAGTCTATGCTCTTTTAATTTCGGCCAGTGCAATTCTTCTTTGGGTTGCGTACCAATTCAAAAGCATTAAGTTTGGAACAAGTGCGGTTTTGGCGATGTTTCATGACTCGATGGTTCTTATTGGAATGTATTCTTTATTGGGACACTTCTTCGGGGCAGAGGTCGATTTTCTTTTTGTGACCGCCCTTCTTACAATTCTTTCTTTCTCTGTGCACGACACAATTGTAGTTTATGACCGGGTTCGCGAAACGCGAAAGAAGATTGGCGGAAGCATGACAGAAATGGCCGACAAGGCCATTACAGAAACAATGGTTAGGTCTTTAAATAATTCTTTTACGATAATATTTATGCTTGTGGCCCTTATTCTTTTGGGAGGAACGACAGTCAAGTGGTTTGCGGCAACGCTTTTAATTGGCACTATTTCCGGAACTTACTCTTCGCCCTTTGTGGCCGTTCCGATTCTTGTTACCTGGGACGAGATAGAAAAGAAGCTTAAGAGGCGCTGATTTCTTTTGCTCTTTTTGCGAGAGCCTCTTTGGTATTATCGAGTTGTTTCTCGACAACTTCTTTGAACAGTTTGTTTAGTATTTCACCGACCATCGGTCCTGAGCGAAGTCGAAGGACTTTCATTACATCATCCCCGTCGATTTTAAGGTCGCGGACACTAAACGGCTCTTTTTGAACTTCAATCAAGCGTTTTTTAAATTCCTCGAGTCTCCATGAGGTTTCTGCTGCTCCTCCGCCAAGCCTGTCTGCAACTCTCAAGGCCAGCATATCTTCAATATTTTCTTTGCCGACGTTTCTAATGAATCGGCGAATTGCCGAATCGGTTTGCCTCTCGTCGACGGTAAATTGATGCCAGCGGACGAGAGTAATAAGTTTTTCTCTTTCTTCGTTTGAAAACTTAAGCCGGTCGGAAATGTTTTCCGCAATTTTTGTTGAAATTACCTCGTGGTTATAAAAAGTGATGGTTCCGTTTGTCAGTTTTTTGTAGGTTGCCGGCTTTCCGATGTCGTGAATTAATGTTGCGAACCGGACCAATGGGTCGGGGGATTTACAATTTTTTAGCGACTTCAATAAATGTTCTCCAACATCATAAATATGATGTCTGCCTGGAGATTTTTGCTCGACTCCAAAAGCCTTTTCCATTTCCGGAAGTATTTCTGCCATCAACCCCGAATTTTTGAAAACAAGAACTCCATCGTAAGGGTGCGGGGACTTAAGAAGCTTAAAGAGCTCCTCTTTGACTCTTTCTTTGGCGATTCGATTTATTAAAGCGGCGTTTTTCTTTATTGCTTCGAGAGTTTTTTCTTCGATGGTAAATCCCAATTCTGCCGCTATCCTTATTGCTCTCATTATTCGTAAAGCATCTTCGGAAAACCGCTCGTCCGGATTTCCGACCGCCCTGATAATTTTTCTTTTTAAATCCTTCTGACCTTCGTAATAATCAATCAACTCTCCTTTTGCAGTCAGGGCCATAGCGTTTATTGTGAAATCGCGCCGGGCAATATCCTCCTTTAATGTTTTGCCCCACTCAACTTTATCCGGTCTTCTGGTATCGGAATATCCGAATTCTTTTCTGAAAGTTGTTATTTCGTAAGGATTAGGCGAGGAAGGATGTGATATTCCTACTGTCCCGAATTTATTGTCGTAGTATCCGTCGGGAAAAATTTTGAGAATTTCTTCGGGAGTTGCGTTGGTTGTGAAGTCCCAGTCATAAACTTCTTTGCCCATCAAAATATCTCTGACCGCACCACCCACGACATAGGATTCAAAACCGGCCTTTTCCAGCTTGTTTAAAATATCCAAAACATAGTCTGGCAACTGAAGTTTCACTGCGATACCATTATAACAAGAAAAATGAGCTCCGCAGAGAAAAGGTGGGAAATATTAAGTAGGTCAAAAGGCAAAAATATAGCCGATATTCTTCTTTTCAACCGGGGAATAAAAACGGATAAACAAAAGAAAGAATTTTTTCATCCGACTCATCCTAAAGATTTAACTCTAAAAGAAGTTGAAATTAAAAAGAGCGAAGTTGAAAAAGCTCTTAATAGAATTAAAAAAGCCAAAAAAAGCGGCGAAAAAGTTATTATTTACGGAGATTATGATGCCGACGGAATTACTGCAACCGCCATTTTGTGGGAAACTTTATCTACGGCGGGACTAGATGTTTCCCCATATATTCCCGAAAGATTTACGGAAGGATACGGATTTAATACAGATACAATTTCAAAACTCAAATCTCAAAACTCAAATCTTGGCCTGATCATTACAGTTGACCATGGGATAACAGCGAAGCGTCAGGTAGAGTTCGCGAAAAAGCAGGGGATAGACGTAATTATTTGCGACCATCATCAGTTGCAGAAATCAAAACCGAAAGCCTTCTCGGTTTTGCATACAACCAAAATAGGTGGAGCGGAAATTTCTTGGATTTTATCGAGAGAAATAAGAAAAAGATTTAAAATTCCTTCAAACAAGCTCCCTCTTGGAGACGGATTGGATTTGGCTGCAATCGGAGCAATTGCCGATGTCTTGCCGCTTTTGGGCCCCAACCGCTGTTTTGCAAAGCATGGACTGGAAGCCTTAAACGAAACAAAAAGACCGGGTCTTAAAAACCTTTATGAGGAGGCAGGAATAAAGCCCGGCACAGTGGGTTCTTTTCAGGTAGGATATTTTATCGGTCCGAGAATTAATGCAATGGGAAGACTCAAACACGGAATTGAATCCTTAAGACTTCTTTGTTATCGAACCAACGCAAAGGCCAAAATACAATCGTATTTATTAGGAAAAACAAATCAAGAGCGCCAAAAAATTGAGGAAGATGTGATTTTACACGCAAAAAATTTAATTGAGGGGAGAGATATGCAAAGAATCGTTGTAGTTGCCCACGAAAGCTATCACGAAGGGGTCATCGGGCTTGCCGCCAGCCGGATAGTTGAAACTTATCATAGACCCGCCATTGTAATTTCCAAAAAAGATAAAATCTCAAAAGGCTCTGCCCGTTCAATTGCCGGATTCGATATTTTTAGGGCGATTATGAGTTTTAAAGAAGAATTTGGCATCGATGGCGGAGGCCATACAATGGCTGCAGGTTTTTCTATTGCTACGGAAAAAATTGACGAATTTACAAAAAGAATTAATCAGTACGCACAGGAATTTTTAAAAGAAGAAACTCTTTCCAAAAGGATAAAAATTGACACGGAAATCCATTTTAATCAAATAAACTTGAAACTTCTTCAAACATTAAAATCTTTCGAACCAACGGGTTCCGGAAATCCAACCCCGGTTTTTGCTACAAGCGGCGCTATGGTGGTTGATGCAAGAGGGGTCGGCGCGGATGCAAAACACTTAAAATTGACGGTACAGGAAGCGGGAGTAAAAATTAATGGAATAGCATTCCGGAAAGGTGATATATTACCCGAACTATCTCCAAAAATTCCGGTCGATATTGCATACAATATCAGCGAGGATAATTGGAATGGACGCAGGGGTTTGCAGTTGGAAGTGAGAGATATTAAATGGAAAAAGAATTCAAAAATTTAACAGTTTTAATTGCTGGTCACGATCCGGACGCAGACATCAAGATTATTAAGAAAGCTTGGAAGTTTGCGAAGCTTGCCCACACCGGGCAAAAAAGATTAAGCGGTAAACCTTTCGCCTCTCATCCTCTGGAAGTTGCCAAAAGACTTGCGGCTTGGCATATGGATACAACAACAATTGTAGCCGCACTTCTTCACGACACCATTGAAGACGGAGGAGCCAAAAGAGAAGACATTGTGCAGGGGTTCGGAGAGGATGTCGCAAGGCTTGTTGACGGAGTTACAAATGTAACGGAGTTAAGACTTGTTGGTACCCACGAGCAAGCGTCTGTGGAAAATCTTAGAAAAATGATTTTGGCTATGGCCAAAGATTTACGCGTGGTTTTTCTTAAACTTGCCGACCGCTTGCATAATATGGAAACGTTGTCGTATCTGCCTGCGGAGAAACAAAAAGAAAATGCCTTAGAAACCTTAGAAGTATATGTTCCGCTTGCCGAAAGATTGGGAATGGGAAGGGTAAAAGCACAATTGGACGATTTGGCGTTTCCTTATGTTTACCCGGATGATTATAAGAAATTGATAAATCTTTCAAAACCTTATTTTAAAAGAGCCGAGGAGCATATTGAGAAAATGAAAAGAAAGATATTAGTTGCCCTTTCGAAAGAAAACGTAAAAGCTGAAGTTCATGGAAGAAAGAAACATCTTTATTCTTTATGGATAAAATTGCAAAGGCCGGACATAGACTGGGATTTTGATAAGATTTATGACATTGTTGCTTTAAGAATCATCGTGGGAACCGTGTCGCAGTGTTATACAGCTTTGGGGACGGTGCACGGTCTTTATAAACCCGTACCACATGTAGGTGTATCCGATTTCATAGCTCAACCAAAACCCAACGGTTATCGCTCGATTCATACTAAAGTATTCGGTCCCGAAGGAAGAATTGTAGAAGTCCAAATCAGAACTTTTTTGATGCACGAAGAGGCGGAGTACGGCGCTGCCGCACACTGGGCATATTCCGAATCGAAATCATTGGGTGCAAGCAGCGATGTCTTGGAAAAGGGAATAGGAACTACCTCAAAGGCGAGCAAACTTCCGTGGGTGAAGCAACTTTTGGAATGGCAGAAGGAGATTTCGGATTCGGAAGAGTTTCTGAAAGCAGTCAAATTTGATGCCTTAAGGCACAGAAACTTTATCTTCTCGCCATTGGGAGACGTTTATGATTTGCCGGTAGGGGCCACACCTGTGGATTTCGCCTATGCAGTGCATACAGACTTGGGAAAGAGCATTTCCGGAGCAAAAGTGGATGGGAAGATGGTTCCATTGGACTACAAGCTGAAAAGCGGACAAGTAGTCGAAATTATAAAATCCAAGAATGAAAAAGGACCAAGCGTTAAATGGCTTGACTTTGTCGCTACAAGGCAAGCGGCAAGCGAGATAAATAAGTATTTGAGAAAGAGGGACAAAACAAGGTAAAATGGGCATAATGGAACGAACATTGATTTGCGAAACCCCTAAGGCTGTTGGAAAAGAAGTTCTTCTTAAGGGTTGGGTAAATACCAAAAGGGACCACGGAAAAATAACTTTTGTCGATTTAAGGGACCGCTCGGGTATAGTTCAAGTGGTCGGAAGCGGCGGGGAATTATCTTCTCTTAAGCCGGAATATGTTGTCGAAATTGCCGGAGAAGTTAAAAAAAGGCCGGAAAATCTGGTCAATCCGAAGCTTAAGACTGGGGAAATAGAGGTAGAAGCAAAGAAAGTAACCGTTCTTTCAAAGGCAGAAGAACTGCCGTTTGATATGGGCAAAGAGGTACTCGATCTTACCTTGCCGGTTCTTCTTGATAATCGGGCAATAACCCTAAGGCATCCGACACAAAAAGCGATATTAAAAGTTCAAGAAGTTATCATTGATGCTTTTAGAAAGGCTCTCAAAGAGAAGGACTTTGTAGAATTTCAGGCACCTTCGATTATTCCCGAGATTCCGGAAGGAGGAGCCGACGTATTCGAGGTTAAGTATTTTGACCATAAAGCTTATCTTGCTCAGAGTCCACAATTATATAAGCAAATAATGACAGGTGTTTTTGAGAGAGTTTTTAGCGTAAATAAGATATTCAGAGCCGAGCCTTCGGTTACCACAAGACATTTGGCGGAAGTTGTAAGCCTTGATGCCGAATTTGGTTTTATAGATTCTTGGTTGGATGTGGTGGAAATGGCCGAATATACAATCCGCTACATACTCAAAGAAGTCAGCGAAAAGTGCGAAAAGAAACTGGCGATGTTTAATGCAACAATTCCCCAAATTAAAGACAAAATCCCGGTTGTTAAACTTCGAGAGGCCCAAGAAATTATTTTTAAGAGAACAAAAATTGATAACAGAAAAGAAAAAGATTTATCTCCGGAAGATGAAAGGGCAATTTGTGAGTGGGCTTTGGAGGAAAAGGGAAGCGAGCTTGTCTTTGTTTCCCACTATCCTACCAAATCAAGACCCTTTTATACCTATCCGGATCCCGATGACCCCGAGTTTAATCAGGGCTTCGACCTTATCGGAAGAGGTTTCGAATGGATGACTGGAGGAAGAAGAATTGAGAATTATGAACTTTTAGTTGAACATGCCAAGGAGTGGGGAGTGAATATCGAAAAAATTGGTCTGTATCTCCAGGCATTTAAATATGGCATGCCGCCTGAAGGAGGTTTCGCATTTGGAGCGGAAAGAATAACCCAGGGCATTTTAGGGCTTAAAAACATTCGCGAAGGAACTGCTTTCCCTCGGGATATGGAGAGAGTGGATTTTAGGCTTTCAAAATAATTTCAAATGAAACTATTGTATTTGGCTTTGTTGTCTTTTTTGCTGATTTCCACATCGGCATTGTCGTTGACTAAGATTCCCTCGCCCCCTCAAAAACTTAGCGGGGTTGATGAGTTTATCCGCCAAAATTCGGGAAAAGAGTTTCCTCCAATTCCGGTTTTGAATTCATCAAATTCTTCCTTCCCGATGCTCTCTGCCGAAGCCGCACTCGCGGTTGATTTGGATTCGGGAATGCGTCTTTATGAGAAAAATCCGGACAGTTCCCTCCTTCCCGCTTCAACAACAAAAATTGTCACTGCCCTTGTTGCAATGGATTATTATCCTGAAGGTTTGGTTTTGAAGGTAGGCAACGTATCGGTCGACGGTCAAAAAATGGGATTGGTTCCCGGCGAAGAAATAACGGTAAACAATCTTCTTTATGGACTTTTGGTTTTTTCGGGAAACGATGCGGCAGAAGTTTTGGCCCAAAATTACCCCGGCGGACGCGACGGTTTTGTTACTGCGATGAACCTCAAAGCAAAGCAGTTAAGTCTAACCGATTCTTATTTTACAAATCCTTCGGGGCTTGACGGAAACGGATTAAAAACTTCCGCGAGGGATATGGTTAGAGTTTCTGTTGTTGCTATGAAAAACCCAAGGTTTGCTCAAATTGTCGGCACCAAAGAAAAGGTTGTTACTTCTCTCGACGGGAAAATTGTTCATAGGCTGGAGAACATAAACCAACTGTTGGGTAAGATTGCCGGAGTGATGGGAGTCAAGACGGGCTGGACCGAAGATGCCAGAGAAAATTTGGTGACTTATGTTACCAGGGATAACCATCCTGTGGTGATTGCGCTTCTTGGAAGTCAGGACAGGTTTGGTGAAACGAAAGAGTTAATCGAATGGATTTTTGGAAACTACGATTGGAAAGAAGTCAAACCTCTTCACTCGCCGTAATAGTCCGAACTAACGGCCGGATCGTAAGCCACAAATCCATTGTCTCCTTCAAAAACAATTATTGGTTGGAAAAATTGTGTTTGGGTATTGGAATCATAGTAGGCCAAATAAACCCTACGGATTTTAACAGAATCTCCATTTTTATTTATGCCGTAGGTAGCAACAAAAACTTTGCCTCCTGTTAGCTCATCCCAAGCAGTTTGTGCAGTTTTTATCGGGTAGGTCGAAAATTGTGTTTCATCAACAGGAAAATAGTGGAACTCGGCCGCGATAATTTGTTTTTCTTTCACCAGTGCACCGCTTACCATAAACCAGACATTTGCCTGGTTCGGGTCGGGCGGTAGGCTGGGAAGATTATCATAGGATTTTCTATAGAGATGTATTTTTACAATGTCCGATTCGGCCAAAGACAAAACGCTATCAAACTTATCCCCGTTAATTTTAAGAAATTCATGGGTAGTAGGACCGCTCAAATCATCTGGAAGTAGGCTGGCCGAAGATAAATAAGAGCGTGCGATGGATGCCGCAATCTCGGGAGCTGGAGGTTTTTTCTCAATCGGCGAGGAATCTTTCTTTAAATCATAACTAATCGAAAAAATTCCGGTAACGATGTTCATTTCCAGAGTTGCCTCGGAATTTTTGTTTTTGAATTTATATATGGTCGAAGAGATGCTTTGCTCGGAAGGGTCAAAACCCAAAGAGGCGGCCTTCTCTTTAGCCATATCCAAAGAAAGAAGATTGGGCGAGAGTTTTGGTTGGGAATATACCTTTGCCTGTGTGGGAAGGGTCGGAAGACCACCCTCTGGCGTTTCCAAACTAAAATTCAGGTTAATTTTTGTCCTGTCGGGAAAGGGCAGTTTTGGAAGCTTTCCGTAAGAAACGGTAGCCGCGGGCGGAGGCTTAGGGTAAAAATGCCTGTAAACTGTCGTGCCTAGAGTTAAACCTATCCTTCCTATTATTAGAAAAATTAGAAAGAATATTCCGTACCTAACTATCTTGCGGGTGGTTACTGCCACGCGGGAAAGAGTGGTCATTTCTCTTTTGAGTATAGCCTTGATTCATTGTAGAATTCAATTGGAATGGCTAAAATCAGGACTCGTTTTGCTCCTTCGCCAACCGGCGCACTTCATATCGGAGGACTGCGAACGGCACTTTATACTTACGCGATGGCAAAGCATTCATCTGGTGATTTTATCCTTCGGATTGAGGACACGGACAAAAAGCGTGAAGTCTCGGGCTCAAAAGAAAAAATAAAGGAGCTTCTTACTTTGATGGATTTGAATTGGGATGAGTATCATGAGCAATCAAAAAGGGTCGAGGAAGGAATTTACAAAAAAGCAGCGGAAAAATTGGTAGCCGATGGACATGCTTTTTACTGCCAACACAAAGGCCGAAATGCCAAAGAGGAAGGATATTCAATTGAGCTTCGCGACTCTTGCCGCGACTTGGGACTTAAAAAGGGCGCAATAAAACTTAAAGTTCCCGACGGAGAAAAAATTTCCTTTACCGATTTTGTTTTGGGCAAAGAAATTACTTGGGATACATCAACCGTCGCGGATACAACACTTCTCAAGTCCGATGGTTTCCCGACTTATCACTTGGCTGTTGTTGTTGACGATACAGACATGAATGTTACACATGTTTTAAGGGGACACGATTGGATGCCTTCGACTCCAATTCACCTCCTCGTTTATAAATTTTTGGGTTACAAGGTTCCGGAAATAGGTCACCTGACCGATATTCTGGACCCCGAAGGGGGAAAACTATCAAAGCGCAAAGGAAGCACATCGGTTGAGGGACTTATTAAAGAAGGCTACCTGCCAGAAGCGATATTAAATTTTATTATGCTTTTGGGTTGGGCCCCCAAAGATAACCGCGAGCTTTTTACCCTTGCAGAATTTGTCAAAACCTTCGACCCATCAGGTTTCCAAAAATCAAATCCGATATTTAATAAAGAGAAACTGGACTGGTTTAGCGGCGAATACCTAAGGAAGACTAATAACGAAGAACTAAAAACTAAAATCTGGGAATTTCTAGATAAAAAATATCCGGCCGATTTAATCGAAAAAACAATTCCTCTCGTTAAAGAAAGAATGAAAAAACTTTCCGACTACTGGGCACTGACGGGATTTTTCTTCGAAGAAAGAAAACCGGATATGGCTTTATTCGGGTCGGACTACAAGAAGCATTTAACTTCTGCCCATGAGGCACTTCTTAGAATAGACACGTGGGATAAGGCTTCGATCGACGATGCCCTCATGAATGAAGTCAAAGATAACACATTTAACACGGGGGACTTTTTCATGGACTTGAGGGTCGCAATTACCGGAAGTAAATTTACTCCGCCAATCAACGATTCAATTGTCATTTTAGGAAAAGAAGAAACGTTTTCCCGTATAAAGAAAGTTATATGAAGAGATCTCCTACCCAGACATATCAAGACATAGCGAAAGACAGGATTGGTTTTGAGTATCTGCGCAACAAACTTAAACTAAAGCACCTTCAGGAAAAAGATAAATTTTCAAAAAAGTTCCCACACGCGGCAAAATTTTTTGAAAGCCGGGGAGTTGACCTTGGAAAAATCCGACAGCATTCGGCGGCAATTTTGGGAGCAGGGGCATTAACGGGAACTCTTCTTTTGGCTCCTCCCACGGGTTTTGGAAGTTTACCTGTACCCAAAGAAATTTTACAAAGCGCCAAAAATTTGTCCCAAGCAAAAGGTTCGGAGCTTCCCCAAAAGCTTTTGCTTGATTCAATCTCGCAAGTTCTTCCTAAAAAACCGCAGCCGCTAAACCTAAGCCAGGAAAAAACGTTGGAACAGCTGTTCAAAAATATAATCGGTGTAAACGCCAAGGGAACACTGGAGGGAGAGCATCTAAATGCAACGTATGGATTAATTGGTGCCGAACAGCACCTATACCGCTACCCCGGCGATAATATTTCTCAACACGGCACTGGTTCGGTATTAAAAGAAGGAATTGCCCCTGGGCTTGGCGCTTGGGGATATTTTGCTCCATCCAAAGATAAACTGTCTCCCCAGCTTGCGGAAACGGAAAAATGGTATGCAGTCGTGCAAACTTTATATCTTCCGGATTGGAATAGGCGACAGCCATATCTTAGGGATTGGTATAAATACAGGAAGGTTTTAATCGTAAATACCGACAACGGAAATGCCGTTATTGCCTCAATAGCCGATTCCGGCCCAGCAGCTTGGACAGGCAAGCAGTTTGGCGGAAGCCCCGAAGTTATGGATTATCTCGGCGGTCCGCGCTATAAAAAGGGACCGGTTATTATTTTCTTTGTGGACGATCCGGAAAATAAGGTTCAATTAGGTCCGGTCGAATATAATAAAATAAACCTGCCGCAGTTGGCACTGAGTCAAGTCTGAAAATATGAGTAAACTTTTTTACGATCATTTAATTGTTTTTGAAGAAATAGAGAGCGAGATCGATAAAAGCGCCAAGTCTCCCGAGGAGCGCGAGGAGCTGTGGGGAATCGTTGATGAAATAGTTAACCATCGAGTAATGGCGGCCATATTGGATAAGCTTCCGAAAAAGCACCACGAAGAGTTTTTGGATATGTTCCACAAAGCTCCTCATGATGAGGCGCTTTTTGACTATCTCAAAGAAAAAGCCGGCGAGAATGTCGAGGAGTTAATTAAAGGCGAAATCGGCGATTTGGCCTATGAGCTTTTGGAAGAAATAAGAGGAAAAGAAGGTCAGAAGGTTAGCGGAGAGAAGAAGTAATGGACAAAAACTACCGGGGGCTTGTTTGGACAGACCATGCATTAAAACGCATGAGCGAAAGAAAAATCAGCCAAGGGGATGCCTGGGCGACATGGAACCGGCCGGACCAAAGTCGCAGAGCCACCATAAAAGGATCTTGGATTTACTTCAAAACTTTTGGGAATAACAAAATCGAAGTTGTGGCAAAAAAAGAAAACGGAAAGTGGCTTATTCTTTCCGTTTGGTCACGCACCCTTTGGGGAAGACCCAAAAAAGCCGAGCCTTTTTTAAGCTTCTTGTGGAAGAGGATTATGGCTTCAATCAAAAAGTAGACAGGTGTCAGGCCTTTTTCTTGGCTTTGTGCTACAATTAGCCTCGAAAGTTATATTGCGGGATGGTGTAATGGTAGCACGCTAGGCTCTGGACCTAGAAATTGGGGTTCGAATCCCTATCCCGCAGCCAGTATATGCACCCCTAGTGACCCGAGTGTCTCGAATAGCCCATGTTTTCCGTCTAAAGAGCCATTTTGAAAAGCGAGGATTATAACCATCGTTTACCCTCAAAAATCGTTCGTTCGAATCTCTTTTCTGTGAGCCAGAAGCAACCAGTTTATGCCAGTTAATTTTTACTTATAAAATGGCATTAAAGACATAACCCATGATTACAATACCGGTTAAAGTAATGCCAAAAAACCAGGCAAGTAGCTGCCATCTCATCACTTTTTTAAGGATCATCGATTCAGGAATTGAAACAGTTACTATAGCGGTCATAAACGCTAAAGCGGTTCCCAGTGGTACTCCTTTGCCCACTAATGCTTCCATGACTGGTATAACGCTGACTGAGTTGGCGTAAAGAGGTGCACCAAGTAGAGTAGCTAACGGAACCGCATACCACCCTCTAGTTGATAAATACTTGGCAACCAGCGTTGCGGGGACAAATCCATGAATCAAAGCTCCGATACTAACTCCCAGAACCACATATGGAAAAACAGTTTTAGTAATATTCATTCCATCCCGCCAGAAGTATTTGACCAACTTCTTAAAAGGTAGTGATAAACCACCATTTTCTGCTTCTACTTGATTTCTGGATTTAAACTTCAAAAGTTCCGGTTTTATATATTTTTCTACACCCAATTTTTGAATTAGCATGCCCCCTAAGATTGCGATAGCTATACCCACCAAGTTGTAAATAATCGTTACTTTCATTCCAAACATTGCAGGAAAAAGATACAAACTGGATTCGTTAACCAGTGGCGAACTGATGAGAAAAGCAAAAGTTACTCCAAGAGGAATGCCTGCTCCTACAAAACCGATAAATAGTGGGATAGAAGAACAAGAACAAAAAGGAGTAATTACTCCTAATGCCGCAGCAAACAAATAATCGAGTCCAAACCAACGCCGTTTTGTCAGTAGATCCCGTACTTTTTCCATTGGGAAATAGTACCGAGTAATGGCCATGATGTAGTTGATGATAACTAAAAGCAGTCCGATTTTGATTGTGTCGTAAATGAAAAAATTAACGGTATCTCCCAAATAAGAGTGAGGAACTATGTGTAGCCACTGATAAGTGGCTAAGTCGGAAAGCAATTGAATAGGCTTAAAAATATCCATACTAATTATTTTGTTTTTTGAATTAAACTTTTTATCTTTTCTATATCCGGAGTGAAACCAACCATTACAGGTTTGTCGTTAACTACTAAAACAGGACTACTCATAATTCCCATTTCAATAATCTTAGATGTGCCGAGATCACCTGTTAAATATTCGACATTATCTTTTAGTCCCAGCTCTTTGACAGCCTGAACAGTCATGTCATTAAGTTTCTTACAAGTTGTACAACCGGATCCTAAAACTTGAATTCTCATTTCGCCTCCTTTCCAGTTGATGTTGCTAAGGCTTGCATTCCTCCAATTGATTTCCCCTGGCTATGTAAATCAATCACATTTTGACAGTGGTGCTTCTCAGCTTCTCTTAACCCCTTTAACCACACTCCACACAAGCTGATAGGTCCGACACCCTCAGGTATCTTAATGCCATATTTCTCGACTAATCTTCTTGCTTCCTCTATATCATTATCTACGACCGACATTTCCAGAAATAATCTGTCCTTTTTATCAAGACTCGCAGGCAATTTCGAAAGAATATCTTCCTGTTTTTCAATCATAATTCACCCAATAAAGACATAGCTTTTTTACCCAATTTTGTTAAACGGTAATGGACTCTTCGCCCTCTTTTTCTATCAACAACCAAACCTGCTTTTCTTAAATCCGTCAAATGGTGGGAAATTAAACTCTGAGACATATCAAGATGTTCTAATATTTCACAAACGCAATGTTCATCTCTTTTGAGAATACAAAGAAGTTTTAGTCTGCTTTCTTCGCCGATAATCTTTAGAAGTGAGGATAAGGACACTATTTTTTTAAACTCACTTCTATCCGGAAGGCAACAATTATATGAACCCATATTCATATATTCTATTTGTAACTGGGTAGTTTTACAAGAAACAATAATTGATTCCTTTTATACTGTCTCATTTGTCTCACTTCGACTCCGCTCAGTGTTATAACATTTAGTCCTTCGGCAAGCTCAGGATTTCGGCTTTTAGCCTCAACCTCGAAGTGATACACTACACTTGGATGGTTATAGGTTCGTAAGGTCCTAGACCGGCCATTCGATTTACCCTGAGTGAAATCGAAGAGCTCGCTCATGGCCTTCGGCCTGCTCAGAACCTCGACTGAAATCCTATAAATGTCTAATTACGAACAAAGGAGATATAATGACAATGGAACTCCGGTGATTTGTTGTTCTGATTAAGGAATCTGCACGGTATCTTTATCGTCACCGGTTTAGCTCCACAAGAAATATATGAACATTTTATTTATTAGTCCAAACTCTCCACGGGAAAGCATCGGTGGTATCGAACGTTATGTTATTAACTTAATAGATTATTGTAAAAATCAATCACAGTTAAAAACAACTGTAATCTTACCTACATTTAATGAAAGCTATATTGAAGAATCAGGAAATGTGACTATTTATTTTGATAAAAATATAGCTTTACTAAAAAATATCTCAGGAAAAGAGATATCGGAAAAGGCTCATATCTTTTCTAATGCTGTTGAAAACATTATCGTCAAACATAAAATTGAAATTATTTGCGCCGAAAATTTCCATGTAGGTCTCCCGGCAGCTTATAGCCTCCTTCTTAATATGGTAGCCGGATTACATAAGATACCCTTAATCTTAAGGCTTCATTCATTTGCGGTAAAAGACCTTCAAGTAGAACTTGTCAACCAACTAATGTGGGAAAAAATAAGTTGTGTCAGTAAAAGCGTTACCGGTGACTGTTTTCAGAAAGGTGCGGATATTAATCTGTTATCCACCGATTATTTAGGTGTAGATACAAATGAATTTAATAAAAACACGAAAACTGGATATCAATTAAGGAATAATCTAAATTTATTACCCGAAAATAAAATAGTTCTTACTGCCACCAGGATTATTCATGGTAGAAAAAGCATACTTCAGGAAAAAGGGCTAATTAATTTAATTCAAGCTTTCTCAAAACTTTCACCTCGTTATCCGGATTTGCGCCTGCTCATTGCCGTTGCTAAGCCGCCGGATAATTTAAAGACCGAATTTGACCGAGTGTATGAAATACTTTTGGGTTATATCAGACTTCATAATATCGAAGCAAAGACTATCGTAAAAATGTTTAAGTTAAACGAAATGCCTGAAGTTTATGGAGGGTCAGATGTCTTTGCCTTGCCTTCCGAGAATGAGACATTTGGTCAAGTCTTTACTGAAGCGATGGCTTGCGGCTTACCTGTTATAGGAACTAAAGTAGGCGGTATTCCCGAGATTATTAGTGATTCCTATAATGGCTATTTGATTCCACCCAATGATTCCAGCATCTTAGCTCAAATGATAGAAAAACTTATGAACGATCGTTCAACAAGAAACAGATTTATAAAAGCGGGAATAAAAACCGTTGAAGATAAATTTACATCAGAAAAGCAATTATTCAATTTCGTGAAGATGTTGGAAGAAACAGCGTCTGGCCAAGTTTAAACTTCGGCCCCATAAATTATGTCTTATTTTGTCTATATTCTCCGCACTTCTTCCAACACCCTTTATATCGGCCAAACAAATAACCTAAAAAAAAGACTTAAAGAACATCAAAATAAGTCATCAAAATCTGCCAAATATATTCGCTATTTTTCTTCTTTTACCGTGGTTTATTCCGAAAAATATCAAACCAGAAAAGAAGCAATGAGTAGGGAAATTCAATTAAAAAGTTGGACTAAAGCGAAGAAAGAGGCTTTGATTAAATCTAGACCGGCCATTCGACTCTGATTCGATAGCGCTCACCATCGCTCATGTCCTTCGGCCTGCTCAACAGTATTGACAAACACCACCCTACAATAGTAGGAATGAGGTGGAGGAATCGATACCCTGTTCCGTGACCTAAGTCATATAAAATATGTCAATTGAAAGGCCAACTCATTTTCATCAGGAAAAACAATTTCCTCCCATCTTGAACCGTGTTGCGGAAATTCATGGTATAAAACTAACAGACGAAGAGATTAATAACATAGAAATTATCGTTACAACCTGTGGAATTGCAGACGATATTATAGATCAATGTCCGGATCCTGAAGTTCGAAAGGCAATTGCAGAAAACGCTTTCCTTTTTCTTGAAGACAAACAGGATGAGTTATTACCAACACAAAGCAGGATTCATCCGGCTTACGAGGAATCAATGGGACTTTTAAAAGATTTTGTTATTTCACAACCTTTGTATAAAAGAGAGGTATTTATCTCTTGCCTAAGAATATGGAATAAATTATCAGAAAGACGCAGAGCAGAAGAAGATTTAAATCGATCACTTAAACTTCGTAAAGCGGACCTTGGTTTTACAGCAAGCATATATCTTGCAGGGATATCTGAAAATAATAGGTCTAACCCGGAATATAGAAAGTTTGTAAAAGACGTTAAACGGATGGTAAGAATAGCAGGAATGTTAGACGATGCATCCGATCTGCCTCGTGATTTTAATGACAAAGTTGTTCCAATAACTCCCAATTTAGGAAACCGTACCAGAATTTTAGGGGATGGCGTTTTTATGGGAATGCGTTTGATGAAATGTTTATTTAATGTGGAACTCGTATACCGGTCTTTTGAAATTATGGTGAGAGAATTTAAAAGGCGAGGTGAACATAATACGGATCAATATAAATTTCAACAGCAGTCTAAAACTGAGTACTAATGGCTTGTAATTTAAACAGTCCGTTGTCAGCGTTTCATCTGTCTTGGGTAACGATACGGGATCGTTAGTTGCGTGACAACCGGCCTGCTCAGCAAGTAAGAATTGGGGAGGCCTAAGCATCTAGATATATATTTTCTTATTGCTATAATACTTACCATGTCAGAGAGATTGGCAGAAACCCCCAAAGAAACTTTTGTCTCAATTACTCTAAACAGAGCGAGTCTCGGTGAGGCATCGCATGTGTTCGCCAGGATTAATGCAGCCCCCGGTAACCCAAATCATATTGCCTATGTTCCTCGTGAAGACATAATAGTCAACAAACAATCACTTACAGGAGAGGAAATATCCGCCAGGCTAAGAGTAAGAATTGTAGAAAAGAATGAACAGGGATTCCTGGTTGAAACGGAAGACGAAGGGAGAATCGTGAGATGGAGGGTGGACGGAGAAGGAAAAATAATCCCGGCGAGACTAGAACCAGTTTTTGACTTCTAACGTACCATATTCTTAATTACTAAACTAAAAATCCATATTAAGTGCCATAAGAATATAAAGGTTCTAGACCGGCCATTCGACTCTGGTTTGACAGCGTTGACTATCGCTCATGGCCCTCGGCCATTAAGAAGTTTTTATTCAGCAGGCTTCGACTCTATTTGAGTGGAGATTCTTCCCCTAAAATTACACTGAGGGCAGGCAACTTGAAGCCTAATTTCGAATCTATATTCATCAGGTTCGCCGGATTTAAATGTCGAAGCACCCGCATACCCACCGCCGTATGTTTCCCACCTTCCTAAATATTCTCGGCCAATCTCTTTAAGTTCAAGTACTGAACCGCAGCCTGGACAAGGATTTCCCGGATTTGTTAATAAACTGGCCCTCGATTCATTGAATCTGTTTCTCAGCTGTTCAAGAAAGCCTTCTTTTTTATTCATTAGTTTTACTCCAGCTTAAATATTTGGTCGGATTATAGCAGCATTCATGAAACCCCGCCACTGGCGGGGATGAATAGAATAGCGAATTGTTACCGGGGGAAAATTTATTTAAAAATCTTAGTTATTTCGTCTTTGGCTGAAAAATCCAGATCTTCAATTCTTCCCGCAGTCACTATTTTAAGCCCCTGATTTTTCTCCTTAATTTCTCCTATGGTAGTAGCTAAAATTTTGTGCCTTCTTAAGACCGAAGTGATCGAATCTACGCTTTCTGGAGGTGCAATGATTAATAAGGCTCCCGAAGCTATTGTTTTTAACGGATCTAAACCATATTCTCCGCAAAGGATGCTTGATTCTTCTAGAATTGGAATTTTTTCTTTGTCAACCAGCAAACCAACCCGCGAGGCTTGGGCTACTTCATAAAGTCCAGCGGAGAGTCCTCCCTCTGTCGGATCGTGCATTGCATGAACGATAAACTGATTTGCCAAAAGTGCATCTCTAACTACCGAAAGGCCGGGTTTATGAAGAAAGTTTTGACATTTTCGGATAAACTCTTCGCTGTATCCTCTCTGTCTTAATTCTTCCCGTTTTTCCCTAGCAATAATCGTTGTGCCTTCGACAGCTACCCCTTTTGTTAAGATAATTGCGTCTCCGGGTTTAGCGCCTGAGGTTGAAACCAATTTTTCCCTAGCTACCTCGCCCAACATCGTACCAACAACAATAGGCCTATCCAAATTGTAGGTGACTTCAGTATGTCCTCCAACCACTGATACGCCCAGTGTTTTGGCAGCTTGAGAAATTTGAGCAACAATCTTTTCAGCTTCTTTCTCGGTAGTCTTTCCTTCTGGAAGAAGTATGGTCGATAGAAACCATTTTGGAACAGCGCCAGTTGTAGCGATATCATTAGCATTAACCTGAACTGCATACCAGCCGATTTCTTCTGTCGCAAACGTGATAGGGTCAGTTTTTACTACGAGATAGCGGTCGGGAAACTCAATTACCGCCGCGTCCTCGCCTAATTTTGGCCCCAGCGCCACCCGAGGATCAAGTATGGTCTCATATTTTTTAAGTAGCCTTGACAAAATAGGAAAATCCAATTTCCCAAGCGGTAATATTTCTTTCGTCTTCACTCTTTCTTCTTCAAGAGCAATAGCTTAGCAAGTTTAATAGCTAATAATCAAGCTAAAAAGGTTCGTAGTACGCCCCGACTTTGATATAATTGGCTGATCTTGAAGATCCATCCGTAAATAGAAAAGTCCTAGACCGACCCGCTCAGCAAAACTGAAATATTGAAATGAAAACAAAACCAAGAATCTTTATTACAACCTCTTTTGAGGAGGGCGGGAATAGAGAAGAAATTGAAAAGTTGTGTGAGTTAGTAAGGTCTGCGGGATTTGAAGACTTTTGCTTCATTAGGGATATTGAACATTATCAAAAAATATTTGATAACCCCGCCGAATTAATGAAAGGGGCAAAGGAAGAAATTGAAAAATCGGAATATCTTCTTATAGACATGACAGATAAACCGACAGGTAGAACTATTGAGGCAGGGATTGCATATGCTCTCGGCAAAAAAGTTGTAGTGATTATGAAACGGGGCACACAAATTAAAGATACAACCAGAGGTATTTCTAGAGCGGTTATCGAATATAATAGGATAGACGAGATTGTTGATCCATTATCTCAATTGGTTTTAGAAAAGTTATAAGGATATAATGGTCCGAGACCCTGCTGGGCAGCATCTTGTAATCGGGTCTAAAATATGACAAAAACTGAAAATTTCATTTCATCAGTTGAGGCGGAAGTGGCCGTGGCATTGCAGTCTGGTATTTTGCCTGATGCTGACGAAGAACGACCTGTACTCGAAAGATTAAGTAAAAAGTTCCCCGAATTAAATATTGACCCGGAAGAAGAGCAAAAAATAATAAGACACGCAAGACTTTTACTTAATGCTCATAACAACTAAATTGTCGAAGGAGAAATTGGGAATAGTCTGTAGCAGTTGAAAACTGATAAAAAAGGTTCTAACTCTGTCCACGGTTCGCAACAAATATGAAAATTTTATCTAGGAAAAATAAGCCGCTTCGTAAGCAAGGCCACTATTATTTTACTGAGTATGGCTCAAGTCCTGCTAGTGTCTCCTTGGTTTTTATTAATGACAATAACCTTGATCAAACTCCAGATAGAAAACATTATCATAAAAAAGGGTATGAATTTTACGTCACGGTTCAAGGTAAAGGAATGCTTGATGTGGAGAAAAACACTTTGTAAAGGATGTGTTAAAAACCCCATTTTCTATGGTAATTTTTAATACGGTTAATAAAAACGAAGACAAGGTAGAGATTTAAAGGGTTCTAGGCCGGCCCTTCGACTTCGCTCAGGGCCTTCGGCCATTCGACTAGGATTCGACCTCGCTCACCATCGCTCATGGCTTTCGGCTCTATAATTAATTTAGTTTTTTTGATTTGTTAACTACAACTGATATATCATTATGTAGGATGAGTATTAAAAGGTTATTGTTGTTGGTGTTATTCTTCTTCTCTATTAGTTTTTTTATTCCAAGAACCTCGAAAGCGATTGATTTACGGGAAGTGTTAACTTCGGAGGATTCAATTGTCGTAAAAATACAGGAAGGGATTGAATATTTCTTTGCTTTCAAAGTCGAGAAAAAAGTGGAGGTGTTGGAAAAACAGGCCGAAAAAAGGTTAGTTCTGGCACAGGGGTATGCAGATGAGGGAAATAACGAAAAGGTGCAAAATCTACTGCAAAATTACCTTCAGATAAAAGAAAGACAGAATAACTTATTAGGAAAAACCGATAACGGGGATATTTTGGGGTCGGTTGAAGAAAGAACGATAGAACAACAGAAGACGATGGAGGAAATAAAGACAAAGATAGATGAAGGCGAGAAAGGACAAGTTATTGAGGTTCAGGAAAAGGTTGTAAATCAGGTGGCACAAAGAATTATTGATGTAAATGGATCGGAAGGGGCAACTGAATTTTTCCAAAAAGTTGAACATGTGTGGGCGCCGGGAACGGGACCGGGAGGGGAGGCAGGAGTGGTTATTGAAGGGGGAACGATGCAGTTTGCGCCCGGAACTTCCGCTGGCGGGAGTGGCGGGGCTAATATTCAGAATGTGGTGATAGAAGGTGGCGGAGGTTCGAGTGGAGGAACAACGGTAGAGGGTGGTAATCAAAATATAGCTCCGGGCACTTCTTCCGGGGGCGAAGGAACGACAGTTGTTGGAGAATAAATATTAGTATAGGAAAAGGGTCTTCGACCGGCCCGCTCAGCAAGTTGGTAACTTAATACAACTAAAACTCGATATCATAAAAATATGGATAAAAATCAATTTTCCCTAACTACATTAGAAATTGTGTTTAACCGGATATTTGCGATTTTACTGATTTTGGCATCTATCCCTTTTTTTTTAAATATTTTGACTCTCCCG
>Ga0315284_10001766_pt1 | contig 30819 bp, 16 predicted proteins | sample YL17G09_16_MG_FD_203696 | JGI IMG/M metagenome (GOLD analysis project Ga0315284, IMG submission 203696) | Sediment microbial communities from Yellowstone Lake, YNP, Wyoming, USA - YL17G09_16 | ecosystem: Environmental > Aquatic > Freshwater > Lake > Sediment | place: USA: Wyoming | collected...
CCGGCGAATCATCAACTGTCGGAGACTGTGCAATGATGTGGTAGTATCCGCGGGTGTTTTCTGAAGCTGAGGTTATCTGTAACAGCAAGGAGGCCAAGGATGGCTTTCGTATTTCAACAGCGGTACGCGCCGCACGTCGAGGAGCAGATGCGGGCGTTTGAGCGGACCCTGTCGGAGAAGGATCGGCGACGGTTTGCCGCGTTTGAAGCGGCGCGGATGGGCCACGGCGGGATCGAGTACGTCGCCGAGGTCTTGGGCTGTTCGACGCGGACCATCGAGCGGGGAACCCACGAACTTGCCCGGCTGCCTGACGACCCGGCCGCGGGGCGGGTGCGGCGTCCGGGCGGCGGTCGAAAAAAAGAGTCGAGTCCGAGCCGGAACTTGAGCGGAATCTGAAATCGGTTCTGGAGGTGCGTACCGCCGGCGACCCCGACGAGCCAGACGTGTTGTGGACGGACCTCTCGCCGCGACAGGTTGCCGATGCGGTGGACGCCTTGGGAACGCCGGTCAGCCCGCCGGTGGTGCAAGACTGGATGGAAGAGCAAAAGCTGGCACTGCACAAGATTGAGAAGGTTGTGGAAGGTGGACACAGCCCCGATCGGGACGCACAGTTCCAACGGATCACCGAATTGAAGAGCGACTACTTCACTGCGGGAAACCCCGTGTTCTCCCTCGATACCAAGGCCAAAGAACATCTCGGGCAGCTCTTTCGCAAGGGCCGGGTCTGGACACAGAAGGCATTCCATGCGTTCGACCACGACTTGGCCAGTTGGGCCAGCGGCGTGGTCATTCCACATGGAATCTACGATATCGCCCGCAACTGCGGCCACATCAACATCGGCCTGAGCCACGACACCAGCCAGTTCGCGTGCGACAGTCTCCGCTGGTATTGGAATCGCATCGGCCAGCGTTGCTACCCGGACGCCTCGTCCATCCTCCTGTTGTGCGATGGCGGGGGGAGCAATTCCGCGGCGCAGTACCTTTTCAAACAGGATTTGCAGAACCTCGTCAACGACGTGGGAATCCCCATCCGCGTGGCCCACTACCCCAGCTACGGCTCGAAGTTCAACCCAATCGAGCGCCGTTTGTTTCCTCACGTCACTCGCGCGTGCCAGGGAATGCTGTTCGACACCGTTGACACCGTGGTCCGTCTGATGCGCAAGGCCTCGACTACCACGGGCCTGCGCACCACGGTCAATGTCATCCGCCGCGTCTACGAGACCGGCCGCGAGGTCGCCGACAACTTCAAAGCCAACATGGCCATTCTATTCGACGAATTGCTGCCCAAATGGAACTCTGTCGCCAATCCGCAATAATCCAGACAGTTGTTGATGCGCCGGTCCTTATCGTATTGTGTGTTGACCATTCCACTCCATGTGCCGCCGGGGCGTTCGGGCGATGCTAGCGGGTAGGCCTCAGTGCCGGGATAAAGGAGCGCTCATCACGACGGCTGTTTCGGGGATACCGACGGGAACGGCGGGACACGGCACGCGGGCCGTCATTTTCACGCACTTCGACAGCCTCAGATTCGGGAAAGACCGTGCCGCTTTCGATGGCCAGCGAGAGGAGTTGGTACGCAAGCACAGGGACATTCTCAAGCCTTATCTCAAGTGCAATGAAGGGAAACACCGCATTGCCATCGTGTATGGCTACGTGGACTGGGCGATCAAGAAGGGAATACCGCTACTGCAAATAGACAATAATCAGTTTCAATTTCTGCGCTAACGCTGAGCGAAGAGCGTTCACTAATGCAGGTTCTGCGGGAGGCAGAGGAATTGGCCCGTGCAGACCTCAAGATGCCCAAGCCGCACCCCCCGAAGTTTCATTTCATTGGCCTCAGTGAGCTCGTTGACCTGCTGAACAAACTGGTCGAGATCAGCCCGAGCATGCTGCATTACCTATGCGGCGACAAAGGCGTCTTCACCTATGACTCACCGAAGTTTGTCGAAGCGGTTATCCGGCTGGCACGAGGCGACATACCGAGATTGGCGTGCCATCCGATCATTCGTGTGGACGACGATGCAACTGTTCAGGCGCCTGCCATTGACAAGCTGCTCAACGTCTTCTCGGGCATAACCCAGCAGTACGCCGTGTACTTTCTGTCGGGCAGGTATGGGCGATCCGATGGAGAGTACGATCCCATGAATGATCACGCCGTGCGCGTTCATTGGTTCTACCCACCTGGAACGCGGGCCGGGGATCCCAGGTTCCATGATGCTAAGGACGAGGCGTTTGTCAGGGGAAACAAACAGAGCAGGATGTTTCTAGCTGACATGGGCGAACTGGGTGCCGTTGAGATCCTAGAGGGGCAGTTGAGCAGGCACATGCGAGACTGGCTGAAAAAGCACAACGTGGGGGAACACGAGAACAAGGAACCGCAAGTCATTTCAGGCGCTGGGCTCATTCTGTCACGCCGGGCGATCGTGTTCCTGCCGCCGTTTATGAACTTACAGAAGCTCACCGTTTGGGTTGACGACCATCTCAAGCGGCGGCTTCACGAGACAATCGGGGACGTGGTGACAACCAGCCAGGAGTCGGTGAAAGGGGCTGTTCTGCAGCAGGATCGGCATCCGGGGGGCACCAGCGTAGAGGACGCGAAGAGAGCCGAAAGTGATTATTTTGACCGCCTTGTGCGCGGATGCATGCTTGATGCGCTAATCACCGGTCGTGCGCGCGAACTAACGCCGTACTCACAGGCAATCAAGGACATGGCCTGGTACAAACGGAACGCCATTGATGCTCCCGCATGGGAGGAGAACAAACCCGCTATGCGCAGGCTTCTGGAAGTGCGGTATGACCAAGTACTTCACTGCTGGATGTCACCCGAGTTCAATCACACGCTCTCTTACCAATGGGCTAAGTCGAAGCAGACTACTCACTCACACAAGACGGATCTGTGCGAGCAAGTCCTTCGGGATGCCGAGAGCTATCTCAATCTACTCTACCGATGGCCGGCGTTTGTGCGTGCGATCGAGCGACTGCGTCCTTCCGACAACGACTGGCTATACGAAAGAGCCGACGGATGATGGGCATCCCGGACGATTGGGAGTTCTTTCGTCGGGGCCTGGCGACAGAGAATGCGACAAGCATGTGTGCGGTGCTCGTCGCCAGTCCCGAGTGAGTTGGCCATATTGGATTCACCGTGGCATCGGCGAGGCCGAGCGGAACGGCGAGCTCGATGCGGTGCTTGAGATCTCGCCGCTCTATGCCACAAGCGCGCGGGACCTGCAGGCGCGGCGGGCGTCGATCGGCGTGATCGAGCGAGGTGGGAGTCTCTACTTCGGAGCCAATGGCAGGGAGTAGGCCGGGGCGGTCCCCGTCCGAAAGACCCTCTGTCAGACTCGCCGAGCGGATCGCGCGGCGCGCCCCTGAGGAACGGAGCGCGCTCTGTGTATGCAGACCTTCCGGGCGAATAGTTGCCTGTACCGCCGCGAGCGACCTGTCCGATATAGAGTCATCTGATTGATTCCCAATCGCCCGTGTGCTACTCTGTGTGGCGTTGCGGGCGCGCTCGGCCCGCAGTGGAACTGGATGTGTTCCACGGTGGTCGGCCCGGGCTTTTCCCGGGCAGGCAGGGTTGCGATTGGGAAAGGGATGTCCCGATGCTTCTCCATACGCTTCTGCGGCAGTTCTCGCCGGAGATACCCCTTCAAGGGATACAGAATGTCGAGATAAGCGGTGTCCGCGAGGACTCGCGGCAAGCACGGGCTGGCGACTTGTTCGTTGCGCGCGGGGGCACAAAGACGGATGGGCGGCGGTTCGTGGCGGATGCACAGGCCAAGGGGGCTCTGGCAGTCGTGACGTCGGAGGCGATCGGCCAGTGCGCGCTGCCGCAGGTGATCGTCAGGGACGCCGGGGCAGCGGGCTCGGCTCTGGCGCAGATCCTCATGGGAGAGCCGTCGAAGGGCCTGCGGATGCTCGGGATCACGGGCACGAACGGCAAGACGACGACCGCGTATCTGATCCGGCACATACTGGCGTCGGTCAAGCAGCGGTGTGGGGTTATCGGCACCGTGGAGATCGACGACGGGAGGTCTCGGCGCGAAGCGAGCATGACCACGCCGAGCGGCATCGAACTGGCCGAGCTTCTGGCGGCGATGCGCGACAACGGCTGCCAGGCCTGTGCGATGGAAGTGTCCAGCCATGCGCTGGACCAGGGTCGCGTGGCGGGCCTGCACTTTGCCGCGGCGGCTTTCACGAACCTGACGGGGGATCATCTGGACTATCACCAGACGATGGAGAACTACGCCGGCGCGAAGGCGAAGCTTTTCGAGAAGCTGGATCAGGGGTCGGTCGCTGTTGTGAACCTCAACGACCGCTGGTCGCAGCGTATGCTGCGTGATTGCCGGGCCAGAGCGGTGCAGTTCGGAATCGGCACGAGCGGGGACTACCGGGCAGAGGACATCGCGATCCGTGCACAGGGGTCGCGGTTCATTCTGGTGACGCCGGACGGGCGCGACGAGGTGCGGATGCGCCTGATCGGGCGGCACAACATCGCCAACGCGCTGACGGCGGCGGCATTGGTGGGCGAGGTGTGCGGGGTTTCCGTTCATCAGATCGCGCAGGCGATGGGGACGGCTGCGGGGGCGCCGGGGCGGTTGCAGCCGGTGCAATGCGGGCAGAGCTTCGCCGTGCTGGTCGACTATGCGCACACGGATGATGCGTTGGAGAACGTGCTGACGGCCTTGCGTCCGCTCACCAAAGGCAGACTTCGTGTTTTGTTCGGGTGTGGCGGAGATCGTGATCGAACCAAGCGACCGAGAATGGCCGCGGTGGCGGAGAGACTGGCCGACGTCATCTACCTGACCAGCGACAATCCGAGGACCGAGGATGCGCAAGCCATTATAGACGAAATAGTTTCGGGGCTTCCTGCCGATGTAGTGTTGTCAGGCGCCAGCCGGTCCTGTCAGGCAGGCCCATCGCCCTGCGGCAGACAGACGCGCGTTGTTGTGGATGTGGATCGTCGCAGCGCCATCGAGCGAGTGTTGAACGACGCTGTGAATGGCGACGTGGTTGTGCTGGCCGGCAAGGGACATGAGAACTACCAGATCATCGGGACCGAGAAGCGGCATTTTGACGACGTGGAGGAAGCGACTCGCGTGCTGCAGGCACGCCGAACCGCTGCAACAGCAAGACCATGAAACCGATTTCGCTGCAACAGGTCCGGGAGGTTGTCGGGGGAAGGGCGCTGACGGTGATGCCCGCGGGCGCGGTGGAGATCAGGGGAGTCTGCACGGATACGCGCCGGATGGAGCCGGGGGCCCTGTTTGTGGCGATACGCGGCGAGCACCACAACGCGCATGAGTATCTGCCGCAGGCGGCGGCCGGCGGAGCGGTGGCGGCGATCGTCGAGGATGAGCCGGCCGTCAAGCTGCCGAACATGCACCTCATCCAGGTGTCGAGCACCCGCCAGGCGCTGGGGAAGTTGGCGCGGCTTGCGCGACAGCAGATGACGGCGAAGGTGATCGCGGTGGCCGGGAGCAACGGCAAGACAGGGACGAAGAACCTGATCGATTCGGCGTTGTGCCAGCGGCTGCGGGGGTCGATCTCGCCGAAAAGCTTCAACAACGACATCGGCGTGCCGCTGGCGATTTTCCCGGCCGACCCGAACCAGGACTACCTGGTGCTGGAGTTGGGGACGAACCATCACGGCGAGCTGCGCGCGCTGACGAACATCGCGCTGCCGGACATCGCGGTAATCACGAACTGCTCGGCGGAGCATCTGGAGGGGCTGGGGGATCTGATGGGCGTTCGGCGCGAGGAGGCGAGCATCACCGAGGGGCTGAATCCCAAGGGCCTGCTGGTGGTCAACGGCGACGATGCGGAGCTGTTGGAGGCGGTGGCGGGGTTTCCCGGAAACAGGATCACCTTCGGATTCAACTCGTCCAATGACCTGTACGCGACGGACATCCGGTGCGACTACAGCGGAGTGGATTTCCGGCTGAACGGACGGCGGAACGTGTTCTTGCCGCTGCTGGGCCGGCACACGGCATGCAACGCGCTGGCGGCCATCGCGGTGGCGCGGCGGCTGGGCCTGAGCGAGGACGAGATCGTGGGTAACCTCGCTCACGCGCATGGGCCGGACATGCGGCTGCAACTGGTGAACATGCGAGGGGTGGCGGTGGTGAACGACGCGTACAATGCGAACCCGGCGTCGGTGCGGGCGGCGATTGAGACGCTCTGCGAGCTGGAGACCTGCGGCCGTCGTATCGCGATTCTCGGCGAGATGCGTGAGCTTGGGCAATCGTCGGACCTGTTCCACCGGGAGATCGGGGCGTTTGCCGGCAACCATCCGGTGGACATGCTCATCCTGGTGGGGCAGAAGGCAGCGCTGATGGCTGAGTCAGCGCAGCTTGCCGGATATCCGCCGGAGCGGATCATCCAGTACCCGGACACTTCGTCGGCGGCGCGGGCCATTCCCCAGCGGCTGCGCGCGGACGATCTGGTGTTGCTCAAGGCCTCGCGGGCGCTTGGGTTTGAGACCATCGCCGAAGCGATCGGCGCCCGGGAGACCCTGCGGGTGGCATCGTGAGCCGTTTTGAGTGCTCGGCGCTTATCGCGGAATGACAACGCCGGCCCACCGAGACATGGCGCTCGACATCCATGATTTACCTGCTGATCGAGAGATACCGTGACTGGCTTGATGACTGCGGCTTCGGTTTTCTGCGTGTGTTCACCTACGCCACGTTCCGGGGGATGTTTGCCATCGTTCTCAGCTTCCTGGTGTGCATCGCGCTGGGGTCGCGGGTGATCCGGTGGCTTCGTTCGCAGCAGATTGCCGATCTGCCGGGGTTCGACCAGGCCGAGGTCAATGCGCTGATGGCGGGCAAGAAGGGCACGCCGACGATGGGCGGGTTGCTGATCATCAGCGCCATCGCCATTACGACGCTGCTTCTGGCGGACCTCGCGAATTTCTATGTGCGGATGGCGGTCATCTGCATGATGTGGCTGGCGGCGGTGGGCGCCACGGACGACTGGCTGAAGCTCACTGCGGGACGGCGCGCGGGCTCGCGACAAGGGCTGCATGGGTGGGAGAAGCTGGGCTTCCAGATCGGCCTGAGCGTGCTGCTGACGTATTTCACATTTCGCCACGGCGAGCAGATCAACGCCGCCCATACGCTTTACTTCCCGTTCTTCAAGAAGGTGCAGATCGAACTGGGGCTGACGGCGTTCATCCTCCTGGAGAGTCTGGTGCTCACCGGCTCGTCGAATGCGGTGAATCTGACGGACGGCCTGGATGGGCTGGCGGGAGGATGCATGGCGATCGTGTCATTCACCTTCTTCATCCTGGCGTTGATCGTGGGGACGAGCTTCGCGGGGCGTGAGGTCGCTACGTATCTGTATCTGCCGCACATCCGCACGAGCGACGAAATGGCCGTGATCGCCGGAGCGATGGCGGGGGCCTGTATGGGGTTTCTGTGGTTCAACTGCAACCCGGCGGCCGTTTTCATGGGTGACACCGGCTCGCTGGCGCTGGGGGGGTTGATCGGCTATATCGCGATCGTGATCCGGCAGGAGCTGGTGCTGTTCCTGGTCGGGGGGATCTTTGTCATCGAGGCGATCTCGGTGCTCATCCAGGTGAGCTATTTTAAGTACACGCGCAGACGGTATGGGGAGGGCCGGCGCGTCTTTCTCATGGCGCCGCTGCATCATCATTTCCAGCGCAAGGGGTGGACGGAAACGCAGGTCGTCGTGCGATTCTGGCTGATTACAGCGATGCTGGCGGCCATGGCGCTGGCGACGGTGAAGCTGCGGTAAACCTGTGCCTCTCCGGGCCGATCCGTACAGGCCTTGGAGCCCGGACGCTTTTGCTGGGCCGCTGCAGCGGTTAATCTGTGGGGCAATGCAAGAGGCCAGCAACCCACGATCGGACAACAGTGCTCCAGCATCGACCGTGCCTGCCAGCCGGCGTGACATCCAGCGACGAGCGTTGCGCGAACTCGTTCCATTGGCGACCGAGTGCGCCACGAAGGAATCACAGATCGAGGAGGAGCATCGGGCGGCGGTGACGAAGGAGGAGAAGGACTCCGAGCGCGCCACGTGGGCGATCGAGGAGCGGCTCAAGTCGGGAAAAGAGGCGATCCAGGCGAAACACCACGATCGCGTCCAGCAGATTGATGCGCAGCATCGTGCGGATACTGAGGCGCTGAATGCATCGGTCAAGACAGCCCGCCAGCGAATCCACTTCGACTGCAAAGCGGTTGAGCGCGACGTCAAGAAAGAGTATGACCAGGCGAAGTGGCTGGCGGAGAGCCTGTTCGACGGGACGCAGGGGCAGCTTCGAGAGGATGCGAAGAAGGCGAAAGACCTGCTGGGCTCGCAGATGCAGTTGATCGAGGAGAGGGAGCAACAGACGGCGTCGCTGATGCAGCTTTACGGGCTGGCGGTGCCTCGACGAGCGGAACAGCCGCCGGGTGCGGAGCAGGTCGAGGGCGATCCCGCCGCGGTGTTCGCGGAGCAGGGTGATGCGATCGTGCGGCACTACAAGGCGCTGGCGGCGCTGCGTCTGCCGCGGCTGTTTGTGGGTGCTCGGCCGCATTTCCTGGGGGCGCTGTTGTGCGTCATCGCGATGGCCCTGACGCAAGGCGCCCTCAGCACGACGGAGCTGCGCCTCGGCGCCATCGGGATCGCCGGGGGGGCTTCGCTGGTCATTGTGGTGGCTGCGGGAATGCTGTTGCGGGCGGTGTCGCGAAAGCACGTGCGTCTGGCGTATACGCCGCTGGCGCAAGCGATCGACAAGGCCAGGGCGGCGGCGCAAACCCAGTCCGAGAACTCGCGCAAAGCGCGGGACGCGCAGCTCGCCGAGGCTGCCGAGAAATGCCAGAAAGAACGGCAGGCGGCGAAGGAGAAGTTCGACCCACTGCTTGTGGCGGCCGGGCGGCGCCGGGACGCGGCGTTGCAGGCGGTCCAGGCGGACTTCACGCAAAAGCTGGCGGCCATCCAGAGCCAGCACGAGCAGGCGATGACCGAGGCGAAGGAGTGGCTGGAGCGCAGCCTGGCAGAGGTGCAGCAGCGATATGAGCGGGAGACGCAGGCGGCACGCGATCGGCACGAGTCGGCGGTTGCGGAGAATGAACGCCGGTACAAAGAGTCTCGCACCACGCTTGAACAGCACCTGACGGAGGGTCTGGCCCGGATTCAGGCCCCGATTGAGGCGGCGATGCCCCGCCAGGTGCATGACTGGAACGATGCGAAATGGAATGAGTGGACGCCGCCAACGAGCTTCCCGTCGCTGGTGCCGTTTGGGCACCTGACGATCGACTTGAGGAAGATCGCCAGCAGTGTGCCGCGGACCTGCGAGCTGCGATTGCCCTTGCCGGAAGCATTCTCCGTGCCGACGTCGCTGGCGTTTCCGAGGCAGGCCTCGCTGCTGATTCAGACGGACCGGAGCGGGCATGAGGCCGGCATACGTATCATGCAGATGGTGATGACGCGGCTGCTGACGTCGCTGCCGCCGGGATGCGTGCGGTTCACGCTGATCGATCCGGTGGGGCTGGGGCAGAATTTCGCGGGGTTCATGCACCTGGCGGATCATGACGAGGCGCTGGTGGGCACGAGAATCTGGACCGAGGCAGACCACATCGAGCAGCGGCTGGCCGATCTCACGGAGCACATGGAGACGGTGATCCAGAAGTACCTGCGGAACGAATTCGAGACGATCGACGACTACAACGCACAGGCGGGTGAGCTGGCGGAGCCCTATCGATTCCTGGTGATCGCGGATTTCCCGGAAGGGTTCTCGCCGGACTCGTTGCGGCGGCTCAGCAGCATCGCGACGAGCGGCGCACGGTGCGGAGTGTACACCCTGGTCCTTCGCGATACTCGGCATCCCATATCGGCGGGGATTGCGCTGGACGAGCTGGAGGCGCACGGCGTCAATCTCATCTGGAACGGGTCGCGGTTCGTCTGGAAAGACGAGGTTTTCGAGCAGCTTCCGCTGACGATGGATGCGCCGCCGGCCGAGGAGTTCCTCACGCGGATGATGGACATCGTCGGACAGGCGGCCAAGGAGGCCAAGCGAGTCGAGGTTCCGTTTGACCTGGTCACGCCGTCGGACGAGGGGATGTGGACAAACAAGAGCGATCTGGAGCTGACCGTTCCGATCGGGCAACTGGGGGCGACGCGGCTGCAGGCGTTGCGGCTGGGGCGCGGGGTGGCGCAGCACACGCTGATCGCCGGCAAGACGGGCTCGGGCAAATCGAACCTGCTGCACGTGCTGGTGACGAATCTGGCGATGTGGTATTCCCCGGACGAGGTGGAGTTTTACCTGGTGGACTTCAAGAAGGGCGTGGAGTTCAAGACGTACGCCACGCACGTGCTGCCGCATGCGCGCGCGATCGCCGTGGAAAGCGACCGCGAGTTCGGGCTGAGCGTGCTCCATCGTGTGGATGGCGAGCTGACTCGGCGCGGCGAACTTTTTCGTAAGGCGGGTGTGCAGGAACTGGCGGCGTACCGGCAGGCGACCGGGCTGCCGATGCCGCGGACGCTGCTGATCATCGACGAATTCCAGGAGTTTTTCTCGGAGGATGACAAGCTGGCGCAGGATGCGGGGCTGTTGCTCGACCGGCTGGTGCGACAGGGGCGCGCTTTCGGCATCCACGTGCTGCTTGGGTCCCAGACCATCGGCGGAACCTCCGGCCTGTCGCGCAGCACGCTGGGCCAGATGGCGGTGCGCATCGCCTTGCAGTGCAGCGACGCCGACTCGCAACTGATTCTGGGGGACAGCAACTCGGCTGCGCGGCTGCTCTCGCGGCCGGGCGAGGCGATTTACAACGACGCCGGCGGTCTGGTGGAGGGCAACAGCCCCTTCCAAGTTGCATGGCTTCCGGACGATTGCCGCGACAGGTACCTGAACAAGGTCATTGCGCGATCCACCGCAATGCCCCACCACTATCCCACGCTCATCGTCTTTGAGGGCAATGCTCCGGCCGACCTCACCCAAAACAAGCGGCTGGCGCAGTACCTTCAGGCCAGAGAATGGCCGGCTGCTTCGGCGATGTCTCTGAGTTGGGTGGGCGACCCGGTGGCCATCAAGGACCCGACCGCCATTCCGTTCCGACGGCAGAGCGGCGCGAATCTGCTCGTCATCGGGCAACAGGAAGAATCAGCGATGGCCGTGATGACGTCGGCCATGATCTCGCTGGCGGCGGGGCAGTCGCCGCGCGATGCTCTCTTCTATGTGCTCGATGGGAACGCGCCGGATGCTCCGCTGGCGAACGTGTTCAAGCAGGTGGCGGAGGCGCTGCCGCACACGGTGCGCCTGGTCGACTACCGGGCGGTGCCGGAGGTGATGGCCGAGCTGGGCGAGCTGTGGCAGAAGCGGCTGGGCTCGCAGGAATCCCGCCCGCCGTCGATCTACCTGTTCCTCTACGCTCTTCAGCGGTATCGGGTGCTTCGCAAACAGGAGGAGAGCTTCAGCTTCTCGGCCACGGATGAGGAGAAGAAGCCCGCGCCGGACAAGCTCTTTGCGGAGCTGTTGCGCGAGGGGCCGTCGATGGGCATCCACACGCTGGTCTGGTGTGACACGACAGCCACGATTGACCGCATGCTCGACCGGACCAGCCTGCGTGAGTTCGACTACCGCATCCTGTTCCAGATGAGCGCCAACGACTCGAGCAACCTGATCGACTCGCCGGTGGCCAACAAGCTGGGGTTTCATCGGGCCATCTGTTACAGCGAAGAACAAGGGCTGATGGAGAAGTTCCGGCCATACGGGTTGCCGGAGCCGGCGTTTCTGCGGGCGGTGAAGCGGCAGCTTGCACGTGGGTAAGGTTCGGCGTGTGACATGGCGCTGCACGGTGCGGGGGCGCGGCATGAATCGGGGAAGGTGCTCTTCATCAGAACCCCATGAGCGCGGTGCATGAAGCTCGACGCCTCCGCCGGAGTTCGGCGGAGGCGTCGGATGACACCATGGGATTGCCGGCGCGTGGGTCGTCCTCAGCGGACGATGGTCGCGTTCAGCGGCACGGCGGCCGGATAGTACTTGCGGCCTTTCACGTTGTAGTAGAAGCTGAGCTGGTCGGCGGCAGCCTCCGGCTTGCCGGGGGTCATGTAGACGCGGACCGTGACCCGTTTCTTCGGGCCTAGCACAAACTCGTCAGCGGGGCTCTTCCACATTGTGCCCGATAAGGCAGCCCCGAACACGCCCGCGCCGCTGGCAAGGCCAAGGTCCTTGATGCGGATGTTCCCGGTGCTGCTGGCGTTGTAGAGGACAAGGTCCACGACTCCCATGAAGCTGTTGGCCTTGACGGTGCGGAAGTTGACCGCCGGGATGTAGGGTGCGCGGTTCGTATAGAGGTATACCGTCCGACGAGTGCCCTTGAGGGTGTGACCGAGGGAGGTCCGGACGATGGTGCGATCCTTGGTATCGACGATGCCGTCGCTGTTGAGATCGGCGTCAGGGTTGTAGCCGTCTTTGCCGGCCCATGTGTTGAGGGCTCTGACGACGATCCCTCGATCGGCGCTGTTAACCACGAGGTCGCCATTGGCATCGCCGGCGAGCTGGAAGAAATCGACCGCTCGGACCACATCGGTGCCGAGCTTAACCTGCAACTGGTAGTCGCCATCGGGCAGGGTCAGTTTCCTGACATCGAGATAGGCGACGCCTCCTGTGTAGGTCAGGACGGCGCCCTTGAGGGACATATAGTGGTTCCCGTTGTGGAGAAGCCACAGATTGGCCAACTTCAGCCTCTGTACTGGTTTCCCGAGATAGGTAGGCCTAAAGGAAATGGTGTGGATCTTGGAGCGTTGGACTTCTCCGTTGTTGACGGTGGCGTCTTGGAGGCTGGAGTTGTCGCGGACCTGAACGTACACGGGGCTGGAGGCGCCTACGTAGCCCTGGGCGTCGGTGGCGGTGACCTGCGCCTTGTACGTGCCGGGCACGGCATACGTGTGCTGAACGGTGGAAGCGGCGCCGTTGCCGGCGGAGGCGGCGATCTTCTGAACGGGCGTGCCGTCGCCCCAGTAGATGGCGTAGGCGAATCCCGCCGCCGTGTCCACGGGGGACGGGTCCGTGGCCCCCCGGGTAAAGGCGGCAGACATGCCCGAGTATACGACGGCTGGGACGACGAGCATGGGAACCGGGGCATGGACGAGAATGGTCAGCGCCGCATTGGTGGTCGTACCGGTGCCGCCGTCTTTGTCGGTGGCCGTGAGCTGAGCGCTGTAGATGCCGGGCAGGTCATACGTGTGCTGGACAGTCGATGGCGCACCGTTGCCTGGGGCAGCGGGGATGATCTCGGCCGCTGAGCCATCCGCCCAGTCGATGGAGTACGTGAACCCCGCCGCGGTATCGTCGGGCGAGGGGTCGGTGGCGCTGATCGTGAACGTCACAGGGAGATCGGAATAGGCGATGGTCGGACCGAAGAACAAGGGAGTGGGCGCAACATTGTTGACCGTCACGGGCGTGATGATCGTGACTGGAGTCGAGGCGTCATGCTCGACCGTCGTCACGGCGCTGTACACGCCGTTGTCGTTGTACAGGTGCGACCCGGTGACGGTGAAGAGCTTGCTCACGGAGTTGTAGGCGAGGGTGCCCGGGGTGGTTTGCCCGTCGCCCCAGTTGATGGTGACGACGTAATCGGCAAGGGTCTCGGGGCCGCCGGGGTTTGTGAAGGCGGCGACAGTCTGGCCCGTGACGGGTGTGCCTTCGTCAACGGTGATGGAGTAGGCTCCACTGGGGACGACCGAGGGGTCGATGACGTTGGCGGTGGTGGTGATGGGGGCGCCGGGGGCGTTGCCGGCGGGATCGGTGACGGCGATCGTGACGGTATAGGTGCCTTCTTCGGTGTAGGTGTGGGTCCCCCGGACGTCGTAGGCGTCGCCTCCGAGCGGCACGATCGTGCCGGGGGTAGTGGCCGAACCATCACCCCAGTCAATGACGGCCGTGCAGGAAGGCGAGGTGTCGGTGAAGGATGCCACGACGCCGGTGAACGGCGCGCCTTCGGTGGGCGCAATCGTGGTGCCGGTCCCGACAGGAGGCTGCGTGTCGAGAGTGAAGAGGGTCAATTCGGTGCCGCCGACGGTGCCGGCGTCATCGGTGGCCCGCACGCCGATCGTCTTCTGACCGTCGCTGGCGAACATGCCGGGATTCACCTGGACGGTGAAGTTCCCGAAAGCGTCGGTCCAGTGGCGACTGTCCAAGGCGCTTTCAGGCGAGCCATCGTATCCGCCGATGACCCTGGGATCGGCCGGATCGGTCAGATCGAGGAGGGTGATGCGGACCGTGTTTCCGAAGGCCGTCTGCTGGCTGATGCCTGTGAAAATGGGCTGGGTGTCGTTGGTGAGGCGGTCGATGTTGCTGACGCCCGTGTCGCTTGCATTGTCCATCGTCAGCGTATTGGGGATGATCACGGGGGAGAGGCGAATGGCGAAGGAGCCGCGACCCCAGGTGGTGGCCAGAAGGGTGTTGTTGCCAGTGGCGGCGTTTTCGCGACCACTGGTGGGATCGATGTTGCCGAGGGTGAGGTCAAGATCGTTGACACGGACGTTCGGCAGATAGCCCCCGGGCGCGACGGCGCCGTCAATCGCCGGGTCGGGGAACACTTTCCATGATTGGCCGTGGTCAAGCGAGCGGAAGACGCCGGCTTCACCGGCGACGAAGACGACGGGGTGGTCCAGGCCGCCCACCGTGGGATCGGGGATGAGGTATCGCCAATCGATCTGGATGGCGGTAAGCCCGTTGGCGAGGACCTCAGGCAGATTGGGGTTGCCGAACGAATTGTGCATGACCGCCGGGAGGTTGCCGGTGATGGGAACCCACGGGAGCGGCTGGTTGGTGGCGTCCTTGGCCGCGGAGTCGGCCATGTAGTAGACGCCCCGCTCGGTGACGGCATAGGCTTCGCGGCTGCCGCGCGAGGGGTTGGTGACGATCGCCTTGACAGGCGAGCCGTCCAGACCGCCGGAGATGTTCAGCCAGGCGTTCCCCAGGCCGCCGCCCCCCCCGCCGCCGGTGAACGTCACAAAGAGCCGACCGCCAGTGGTGCCCGCGTAGAGCAGGAAGTTGGTGGCATCCGGCCCGCCGGGGCCGTTGGGATCGGGCGCTCCAAAGGCCAACGCGGGAGCATACGTGCCGTCGAGATCGCCCGGCTCGGCCAGAACCGACCAGAATCTGCCCTGGTCTTCAGTGCCGAAGAGCCGGCCGACACTGGAACTGACGATGATCTGATTGCCGTCGATGGGGTTGACGGCGAAATTGGCGGCCCACACGTCGGGCCATTGATCATCCCCGGTCACTGCAGCGCCCGTCGTGCTCTGCAGCAAGCCGCTCGTGCGGCCGATGCTCTTCCAGAGGAAGAAGCTGCTGGCCATGAACATGTCGCCCGGATACCTGGTCTGATAGTAGGCGGGGACGTCCCCGACCTGGTTGGTGGCGACTCCGGTGCTCCCGCCGTTGGGCGCGCCTGCGGCCGGCGTCCATGTCACGTTCCCGTCGTTCAGCACGTTGAACGGGGCACTGAGGGTCCCTTCGTGATCGGTCGTGCCATAGAACATGGCGTTCATGGCCATCGCGGCGACATTACTGGGCTGCGCGGCGCCATAGTAGAACTGGGCGACCTGGAGGTTCCCGCTACGGGGGCCGGACACCACGGGGAGCGTCCCGATGCCAACCGCTCGCTCGCCGGTGCCGTCATCGACGCTGGTGTATATGCCCTGTTCGTCGGCAATGATCAGGCGCGTTAAGCCGGTGACAGCGTCCTTGACCGTCAGCAAGCGGTGGAAGAAATGGAAATACTCCGCAGGCAGACCCGTGTAGTTCGGGTCACCCAACTCGGCGGCGGGGAACATCTCGTCTTCGTAGCTCTTCCAGCGACTGCCGGTGCCCGAGTTCGAAAGGCTGGCGACGTTGGAGACCAGATAGGTGGAGCTGGTGGCGAACGGATTGACCGGGTCCTGGATGACGTTGAGGTACGCCGTAACGCCGGCGGCTTCGTCGGCGTATCCGTGGGAGCCTTGGTTTTTCAGAGTGATTGCATCAGTCGTTCTGCCCCCGGGGAGGCCGCCGTCGGGCCGGTCCTGCGCCGAGTAGATGGCGTGCGGATCAGCCAGGCCGGTCGTGTCGATGCGGATGAGGCCGGCGCGGCCGGTTCGGGTGGTTCCACCAACGTAGACGATGTTGGGGTTGCTGGGGTCGACCGCGAGGCAGAGGTCGAAGTTGGCCTTGCCGGCCGGGATTAGATTGCTCACAGTGGGTTCATAGCTCGCCAGCGAGTAGTTGTTGGTGGGTACGGCGTTCCCGCCGCGGGCGGGGATGCTGATCCTGGTCCAGGTGTCGCCGTCGTCCTTGGTGATATAGAGGCCGTCGATCGAACCCGAACCCGCTTCGCCCGCAGCGGGTGGAGTGGCGACAAGGGCGTAGAGCCAGTGCTGATAGAGGAGATCCTGGACGGGATCGCCGGTGAGCTCCGGCTTAGCCAGCACGATACGCCCCTTCCCGCCGTTGGGGGTGGCTCCCAGGGCATTGACGGGGATGGCGGTGGGGTTGGGCAAGGCGTCGGCATCGCGAATCTGGGGGACGCCGCGGTCACCGGGCATGGGGTTCCAGCGTTCACCGCGGTCGGGGCTGCGATAGACGCCGTCTCCGCGGAACGCGCCGTAGACGACTTTGAGGTTTCCGGCGGGTCTTCCGTGGGTGTCGTAATATCCGCTGTTCTGGTCGAGCGCAACGTCGGTCGCTTGGCCAGTGCGCATGAGCTGCCAGTGATCACCGTTGTCGAGGCTGCGCCAGATGCCGCCGTTGTTGCCGCTCAGCGCCGCGTAGACGATGACGTCGCCGGAGGTCGCGGGCCGCGGGTCGACGACGATCTTGTAGGCAATGGAACCCACAAACTGGTGCAGCCGGGCAGGCGAATTGATGGGCAGTTCGGCGCCGTTGGCCGCTACGTTCGTCGCGGAATCGAGGAGCGTCCAGGTAGCGCCGCCGTCCGTGCTGCGGAGGAACCCGACGCCGGTGGTGTTCAGGTCGCCTTCGCCGGTGCCGGCGAAGATGATCGATTGATTGGGGTCGTTGTTCCGGGGGAAGATCGCGATGCTGCCGATTCTCATGGCAAAGACCGGCCCGAAATCGGTCAGGGGGATGTAGGTCGGTCCCTGCGGGCTGTTGGTGAGGAAGTTGGTGGTTTTCCAGACGCCGCCGCTGGCCGCCCCGACGTAGACGGTGTTGCCCGATGGATCGGAGGGATCGACGGCAATGGCAGACATACGGCCGGTGCCTGCGCCGGGCCCTACGGAGGTCCACATGCTGTGCGAGAGAGGGTTAACAGGATCCTGTGTAAAGATTCTGAAGCCGATGTTGTAGCGGTCGGCGCCGTCCTCGCCGAGCCCGGAGGGCGGCAGTATCTTCTCGAAGCTCAGTGACCAACTGGTCAGCGAGCCCGTCCTGCCGGACACCGTATCGGTGATCTGCAGAGTCCAGTCGCCCTCCGGGCTTTCGCCCACGAGGTCGCTGAGCGTGTTCGTGACGCCGTCGATGGCGCGGACGCGGGGGCGGTATCGCCCGTAGAACGGCGCGGCATCATTCTCAATGGGCAGCTCCGCGGCATCGTCGAATTCGGTTTCCCTGAAGTCCTGGGGCGCGGGCCCGCTGCCCACATTATGGAAGAGGCTGATCTTGGTCCCCACCGGCGAGATCAACACCGCCTCCAGATCGGGATCGTTCGCATACGTGATGTTGAGCTTGACGGTGACCCGGCTGAACCGGAAATCCTCGCCGATGTTGATGATGGAGGTGGCGATGGAGGGAGCCACCACGGGATGGCCGATGGGCACCGCTCCGGTCGAGCCAAAGGTCACCGGGACGGTTGCGGACGACACTTCACGGAGCAGATCGACACCGGCGTTCAAGTTCTCGTCCAAGGCGTAGCCTTCCTTGGAACGGATGGTCGAGGCGAGCGTGAGGGTGTACGTGCCACTGAGCTCCTGGGTCGGGAAGCCAATGCGGTAGGTCCGCGCCGCCAGGGGATCGGGGTCGGCCACGAGCGGGTCCGGGGTGATCGTGAACGGCCCGGTGATCACGCCCGTCGGGCCCATCATACGCAGCACCGACGCCGGGGTGATGGAGGTGGGGTCCATGTCGCGGTCAAACGTCACATCGAGGTAGCTGATGGTGGCGTTGACGGCGAGGATCTCATTCGAGGTGACGGTCTGGGCGTCGATCGACCAGTCGAGCAACGTCCCGGTCTGCCCGGGATTCTGGTCCTCGATCTCCAGGGTCCAGGTTCCGGTGAGGCTCATGCCATTGAGGACGCCCAGCGGCTGCTCAGGACGGAAGGAACCGGTAAAGGGGGCGACGCCATCAGCAATGGCTACGGCAGCCGCATCGTCGAAGATCGTGTCGACGAAGTTCTGGCCGACGCCGCCGCGGTTGTCGACCAATACGATCCTCGTCGTGTTGTTCGGCGCCACGAGGGTAATGACGAGATCGGAATCCATCGCGTGCGCAAGGGACAGTTGCACCTTCAGGTTGCTGATGAGCCCCGAAGAGCCTGGGAAGCTGATGGTGCTCCTGGTGATGTCTTTGACCGGGTCGCCGGTTCCACCCGTGTCGGACGCGGGAATCGGCAGGTTAAAGAGGTTGCTGTGCCGGTGATACGGGAGCCGGGCATTCGCGTTGAACACCCGGGGCCCGGACACGATGATCGGCAGCGTGTCAACGCTGAAGGGCGGGGCGAAGTAAGCGCCCTGGAAGCTTCCTTGCCCGGTCGGATTCGGAACGGCGTAGGCATCGCCGATCGTCCATTGGGCAACTGCCGCCTCGCCAGAGGTGCCGTTGCTGTTCTGGTCCATCTGGTTGCCGACGAACGTGGTGAAATCAAGGGACCAGCCAAGCAGAACGCCCGTGTTGAGGGCGGCGGTGTCGTTGATCTCGAGCTTCCAGTCGCCATTGACGGGCAGGCCGATGAGTCCAGACAGCGGCTCTTCGGGGCGGTAGGAGCCTGTGAACGGCGAGGCGCCCGCGGCGATGGCCGTCGTTGCGGCGTCGTCGAAGACGGTTGTCGTGTAGTTGGCGCCGGCGCCTCGATGATTGGCCAGGAGGACGCGCGCGCCGTCCGGGGCAATGAGCGTGAGGACAAGATCGCCGTCGAGCATGTGCGTCAGGTCCACGTTCACCTTGACGTTCTGGATCAAGCGGTCCGAGCGGACGCCGCTGATGCTCATGGTGGAGGTGGTCAGGTCCTGCAAGGGATCGCCGGAACCACCCGCTCCGCTCGTCGGGATGGGCATGTTCGTCTGATCCCCGACAGCAACGAAGGTCGCCGGCAGACCGGCGGTGATGTCGAGCGACCAGGCGTCGATCATCCCTACGTTGCCGGTGGCCGTGTCGTTGATCTCAAGCAGCCAGTCCCCCTGGATCGGCAGCCCCCGGAGGACGGCCAGCGGCTCCTCGGGCTGGAACGACCCGATGAACGGGGACGCCCCGGCGCCGATGGACTGCGCCGCCGCGTCGTCGAACACGGTCGTCGTATAGTCGGCGCCGGCGCCCCTCATGTTGGCAAGCAGCACTCGTCTCCCATTGGGGGCGATGAGCGTGAGGACCAGGTCGCTGGTCAGCGGGTGCGTCAGGCTCACGTTCACCGTGACGCTCTCAACCAGATGATCCGGACCCATGTCGGGAATGGTGATCCGGGAGGTGGTGATGTCTTGCAGGGGATCGCCGGAGCCGCCTTCTCCCACAACAGGAATCGCCAGGTTCACCTGATCCGCGGCGGCAGCATAGGTCGCGGCGGCTGTCCACGGGATGCTCTCGCTCCAGACGCGGTCGGTGACAAGCGGGTCGATGTAGTAGCTGTAAGTGCCGATGGCGGTCCAGGGCGTAGCCAGCGTGATGAGAAACCTGGTGGCGCCGTCAATGAGTGCGGGACCCCACTTCTGGGCGTCGGTGGCCGTAGGGGACAGAACGTGCACCACGATGCCCGCGTCCAGCCCGGACGTATCGGTATCCCGATACATGACATGGATCAGACCGTCCGTGAATGTGGCGGGGTTGACCGGCCGGTCAAACTGGACCACGATGGCGGCAAACGTCGGCAGGCCCCCAACGGCAGGATTCAGCACATCGTTGGGCTGGCTGACAGGCCCCATGGTGCTGCTGATAACGCGAGGCCCGCCGGGTATGGTCGCGACGGCGGCGAGCATCCCCAAACCCACGCTCGCGTCGTTGCGGTTGCCCGACCAGACCAGATTCACCCGGCCATTGACAACCGCCATCGCCTGGCGGTCGCCGAAGCCGAAGTCCGGATCGCGTAACGAGATCGGCTGCGAGTTCGGATCGTTCGGGTCGGCGGGTATTACAAAGCCTGCGCCCTGGTTGTCCGGGGTGGGCCCGAGGTTGACGGGTTTGCCGGTGACGGCGTCGATCGCAATATTGGGTTCATTGGCGAAGATCTGGGGGCCGAACGTCCCACCGCCGTCGATGCTCGCGCCGAAGTAGCGGGCGACCCGCGAGCGGGCGGCATCGTGGCGAGCGTCATAGTAGGAGACAACGACGGTGCCAGTCGTTTGATCGACGGCGACCTCGGGCTGGAAATGCGGACGGGTGTTGATGCCGCCCTCGGAGAAGCTGTCCAGCATGCCGTTGTCGTCGTTGACTCTCACAGGGGCCATCGACCACGATCCCGCGTCGCCGCCCTCGTCAGACGACATCAGAAAGATGTCCGTCCGATCGCCGGCGGCGGTCCCCGTATAGCCCGTATAGGCCACGTAGAGCCGGCCCTGGTAGGCGCTGAATGAGCCGAGGGTGTTGTCCGAGGCGACGGTCGCGCCCGGGCCGAAGCCGCGATCGGGCAGGACGGGCTGCGCTGTGGGGAAGGGGCTGCTGATGGCGCCGCGAACGCGCGTGGTGGCGACGGCCACATCTGTGCCCGGGGTTAGCCCGGAGGTAAAGCTCAGCGACCAGCCAAGCAGTTCCCTGTTTCCGGGCGTGCCGGCCGGGTCCATCTTCATGTCGGTGATGCTCAGAGTCCACGCTCCGGTGAGGACTCCTGTGAGATAGGCGTTCAAAGTCGCCGCTGTATCGCCGGGCGCTTTTTCCGGCTGGAAGCTTCCGGCGAAGGGAGCCGTCCCCGTGATGATCGAAGCTGCCGCCGCGTCATCAAAACGCGTGGACATATCGGCGCCGGTAACCCCGAAGCCCGTGGGCGCGTCCAGGCCGTCCCGTCCGTTCCGCACCAGCGTGATCGTCCTGCCAGCATGCGTCAGCGTGATCCGCAGATGCTCCATAAACGGGTTTGTCAGCGACAAACTCAGGGTAAAGGAGGTGGCAACAAACCCGGCCGGAACATCGGCAGCCAGGACAGTGATTGCCGACGTCGTGGTGGACGGGACGTCCGGATTGCCAGGGTCCTCGGTGGCATCCGCTATCGGCTTGGGAAGCCCCGTCGCCGCCTTGCCGAAACCGCTGATCCCGTCGGTGATGCGGTCGAGATAGATCGTATCGGCGTTGCCGGAGAAGTTGTCCCAGATGACGTTCAACTGTCCGGGGGTTACGCGCGAGACGAGAGTGACAGGGTCGGGAGCCGTTCCCTGGCTGATGACCATCCTGGGGCTAGAACATGACCCGCTTGCATCGCTGATGATCCGCGGGGGGCTGAAGAAGAAGGGGTCGGTTGCCGTGGTCGCCTTGGCGATGTCGCTGGACCCGATTAACTGTACGGCCCCTCCGGTCGTCCATGCTATGTAGACGTTGCCCGCGAAGGGGTCGGTCACCGTCAGGCCTGTCATGGGATCGGTGAAAGTGGGAAGGTTGTTGTCGACGGCGACCATGGGCGTCTCGACCGCCATGCCACCGCTCCAGCTACCCCCAGCAAACGCGCGGACGGCGGGCGCAGACAGATCGATGGGCGCATCACCCGTGAAGTCAAACTTCTGCAGGATCATCTCCCCGACGCTGTTGTCGGCGGCGCGCTCGACGTAGACGAGGTAGACGGCCTCGTTGCGGTCGAATGCGACGCTGGCATCCGTCGCCCACTCAAAGGCGCCGCCCCCGGGGCCGTTCCGCTTAGCCGGTATGGCAAGTACCTGCCACGATGCGCCGCCGTCGATGCTGTACCTTCCGAAGACTTCGGTGGTCCCATCGCCCAGGTGGGCCGTATACGCCGTGACCATCTTAAGCGGGTTGACAGGATCGTAGGCAATCGAGGGGGTGTTCAGGTTCATGCCCGCCGCCGGATCGGCGACGTTCAAATGGCTGATGACGCTGGGCAGCGGCGCGGTGGCCAGGAGCCTGCGGTCCTCCAGGGCCTCCAGCGCATGGTGGATGGCGCGCGCAGCCTTCCTGCTTCTCCGGCCCGGCAGCCCACCTCCTTGGGCAGCGAGGTGAACTTCCGTCCCTTCGTTACGCCGAGCACCACTCAGGATCCGCCCAAACTTGCGCCAAAAAGCCGCCATACAGCCTCCTCATCTTGCTGTCAACGCCTGTTGATAATCCTCGTCGCACACCGCCATAAAAGACGACACCAAGACCCGTGCGTCTCAGCCTTGCCCGGGGACAACTACCCCCATTTCGCCCGAACCGGACGATGCGGTGTCCAACAACACGGTTGCGGGAAACAACCACCGGGCCGAATCATCGTAAATACAGCCCAAGCCGTGACGGTTGGAAGCCGTCGCGCCCGAGCCGGCGCTCAACCGCATCCAGCCACAAATCCTAACGTCAAGCGGATATGACTGCAAAGGGAAACCCTAAATCGGCCAAAGTGCCCGTCCTTCCTCCCGGCGTGAGAGAGAGTAGGGTCCCTGGCAGGTGGCGTCTCACCCCTGCTTTCCCCAAAGGAACGGGGTCGGTGCAAAGGCCTTGAAGCTGTTCTTCTTGGCGTACTTGTCGCTGATCTCGCGGATCCTCCGCAGGTAGGCCGGGTACCGGGGGGAACCGGTGATCTTGTCGAAGCCCTCTAGTCCTACGATGACGTGCCACGACCCCCAGCCTTTCAACTTCGTCTCGATGGTGCAGTCGATGCCATTCTCGGTCAGGGCTTTGACGGCCTCGTTGGCCATGCCCTCTTCCGCCACGGGGTAGCTCTGGATGATGACGTAGTTGAGGCCCTTGACGCGAACGCGGTCTCGCGGTCCTTGGGCGGCGTTCTGCTGCCCCTCGGCAGGCGCCTGCCCGCCTACTAAGGCATTCCCATCGACGACCGGAGGTACGTCCACCCTCGTCCGGGGGAGCCGGAGGATGTCTGTCGCCGGCGGCTGGGCGCGCAATTGAGGGGTCGATGTCCCGGCAAAGGCAGGCCGCGGACCAAGGACGGTCTTTCGCCCAGCGATGAAGGCGACCCCGACCAGCGTTATGATCGCGAAGACGCAGATGATCGCCGACGTGTAACTCATCCGCAGCGATATCTCCCCGCGTTCGCCGTCAACCTCCATCACGCCGAAGCGGGCCGATGCCGCCGGCGAGGTCAGAGGCCCGCACGCCCGTGCGTCGGCGCCCTCCGACATGGGATCGCCCGGGGCAGCCGGCAATGCATCTGCCGGCTCGCTCGACGCCTCTCTGGGACGCAGGTGCAACCATCGGGCCATCGTTCCCATGAAGCCCGCGCGATTGCCGTTCATGCCGCCGTGCTTGGCGATCACTTCGAAAAGCGCGGTGGAGTGCTTTGGCTTGGCCATCCTTGACCTCGTTTCTTGCCTGCTGCCTCAGGCGTTATCGGACGACGTTCCACATCGTCATACCCACCTCATCGGGCTGCGCGGCCGGTAAACGCCGGTCGGACGCATCTGCCGCATACATTACGGTTCAGACGCCCTTCGGTCAAGCCGATGACATGATGAGCGCGAACGCCGTTGGCGCTCGTCGCTCGCCATCGTCCTGACTGCGAGGTGTTATGCAGCGGCCTATCATGAATCCCATGTTCCTCGAACCGGACTCCAACCCCAACGAGCCGTCCGCGCCGCGACGGCGTAGATTCCGCCCGCTCACACTGTTTGCTCGATTCATGCTCGCAGACCTCTGCCTCTGGCGGTCGTCCCGCCGCTTGAAAATCGAAGACGGCTCCCCGATCCAGCGTCTGTTGCGGAGTCTGCTGTACCGGCTGCTGTTCGTGCCCGTGGTGATGGCCATGGTGGTCGTGGCGATGGTGTACGTCGGAACGCACCCGCCACGTATCCGCTCCGTACTCGACCCGCTGAGCCAGGGAATGTATTACGACCCCGTGTCGTTTGCGGCGGCCGACGGAGCCCGACTCGAAGGATGGCTCATCCCGTTGCTGGACGCCAAAACCGTTATGGAACGCAAGGAACGGATCCTCCGCGAGAAGCATCCTGCCGTGATCCTCGTGCACGACTACGGCACCAGCCGGGTGCAGATGCTTCCGCTCGTGCAGCCGCTGCATGACGCCGGGTATCTCGTGCTCGTCGTCGGCCTTCGCGGAACCAACGACCTGACCTCTCACGGCAGCGCCTTCGGGCTTCGCGAACACGCCGATGTTGCGGCGGCGGCGGAGATGCTCCGTCGGCGCCCGGGGGTCGACCCCGATCACATTGCGGTGCTGGGGATTGGCACCGGCGCCAACGCAGCGCTGCTGGCGGCAACACGAGACCCCAGACTCGCGGCCCTCATCCTCGATCACCCCGTTGCCAACGTCGATCAGATGATCAGCGACCGTCTCGGACCCCCGCAGCCGTGGCTGCAGTTCCTGCGGCCCCTCTGCAAGTGGACGTTCGAGCTCGCGTATCGCATTGACGCGGAAGACCTGGACCTCCAGCGGTCCAAAGACACCCTCGCGTCTCGCCCCGTGCTCATGTTCGATGCCGCGGCGGTCCCTGCACAGAGCTTCCGCCAGACCGGCATCAAGGACATCAGAGACTTCCTGGCCAAGCACCTCCCGCCGATGAAGGACAAGCCGACCGTCCACGTGGATGTCGAGGAACTGAATTGACCCTCGCTCGCGGTTGAGCCTCTATCCGACGTCAACATCGGCGGCGCCGTGCCGCGCAACCAACGGGACGAAAAGCTCCCCCATGGGTTGACGAGGGCTCCAGCTCTGCCACAAGACGATTCGCTGGCGATCCGCCGAGATGCCCAGGATAAGATCCGCCGCGGCGGCCAGCACGCTCAACGCGCGGTAGGGGCTGAGGTATTGGGTCACCAGATCATCATCCCAACCGACACAGACCACCGGCCCATCCTCGGTGGCCAGTAGAAGCCGACGGCTGCCGAGCCACGGCAACAGGGCGGCTGCGCTGATCGGCCCACACGGGCGGAACTCGCGCGCCACCGCAAGGGAGTCTGGATGCCGCGACTGGACCCGCCCGTCTTGCAGCACCACCGTCACTCGCTCCCGCTCGGGGAGAATGGCGACGATCCCGGCGCCCGCTGGCGGACCTGCCGCGATCGCGGAGGCCGTCTGGCCATCGGCCCGGAGCGACAGCACCATCACTCGATCTTGCGAGCTGAATACGAGCCGGCAATCGTCCAACACCTGCAGGTTGCGCGGGGTCGCCGCACGGAGATCGGCGGGCCTGAACGCACACGCGGGGCGATCTGCCTCGCCTGCTTTCCAGGCCACGATCCCCCCCTCGCCGTGGCAGGCCCACATCTCCCCGTGCCACCGAACAACCCGACTGAAACCCTTCTGAGAGGTCACGGCAGAATCAGCGTAGCATTTCACGTCAAAAGGATGCGGACCATCAGGAACGCTGATCAGTTCCATCACGCCCGAGCGCGCGCCCACGAGCAATCCACCATTCGAAGGCTGCACGCTCCGCAAAGGCCCCAGTTCTGTGGGCAAATCGATGGCGATACCCTTGATCGCGCCTGCCTTGGGATCGATCCGCACCAGTGTGGCGCCCCCCACCGCCCATCCCGCTTCCGTCGCCCGCCCCTTGGCGCCGGCCATGAGGAGCGCCTGAAGCGCCATCCCCTGGTCCGCCGGGCTGATCTGCTTGAGGACCTCGCCCGGTGAAAGCTGCGAGCCTGCCTGCCTGATGGACTCGAACTGCTTGAGCAGCTCCGTGGCACGCTGGAAGTGTTCGACCTGGCCGACGGCACGTTGCTCGGCCATGGTCCGCTGTGCGGCCTCCAGACGCTGTTGCTCAAGCGTCGGGCTTTCCAGGTCCGCCTGGAAGGGCGCCAGAAGCTCCAGCCCACAGGAGAACGCCACCCGATTGCCCGCGGTCTTGAGCGCATCCACAAGCTCCCGCCGATCGCCCTCGAGCCATTCCGACGCCGGACGCTTCTGGCTCGCGGTCGCCGCTGCCGCTCGCAGCGCGCCGTGGAAGTGCGACAACACGCCGTCGCTTGTCAGGACGGCGCTGCGGCCAAGGAAGACCTCCTCGAGCATACGCCGCTCCGCGGGTCTCTCCAGTGCACGCACGCTGCACGTGAATCTGCAGCGCAGCACATGCCCGTCGCCTGTGACAAGATCCTCAAACGACCACGTCAGCCGCACCGGCTCGGGGCGGATCAGCAACTCCTCCTGCTCACGCCGAGCGATCTCGCTGCTGTAGAGCGGCATCGTGACTCCTTTGGCTACGATTCTACCGCATCCCCGCCCGATCGTGGGGTATAAAACCACGGCGTGCCTATACCACCACATCCGCCGGCGGCCGCTTCGTGGACAGACGCCCTGCCGCTACAATCCCGCCAATGCCTCACGCACGCATCTGCGACTTGTGTGGGCGCCGCATTCCGCCGCATGCCCATTACATCGTCCGCATCGACGTCTTTGCCGACCCCTCCATGCCGCCGCTCACGCAGGAGGAGATCGACAGCATGGACTTCGACAAGACGCTCAGCCAACTGCTCGAGCAGATGAAGGACATGTCCGCAGACGACTTGCAGGACCAGGTCCATCGGCGCTTCGAGTTCCGGCTATGCCGGGCTTGCCAGATCCGCTTCCTTGTCAACCCCCTTGGCAAACCCCGCGACAAGCGCGATGGGCACAACTGAAGCCTTCCGCGGTACAATCGCCCCCATGGGCGAGTTCGTCTCCCGCGCGGGCCTGAAACTCGATCATGCGATCCGGACGTTCGCCATCGACGTCTCGGGCCTGGTCTGCGCCGACCTGGGCTCCAACACCGGCGGCTTCGTCGACTGTCTTCTGCGCCACGGGGCGGCCAAGGTCTACGCGATCGACACGGGGTACGGCGTTCTCGACTGGAAACTGCGCAATGACCCGCGCGTCGTGGTGATGGAACGGACCAACGCGATGCACGCCGTCCTGCCCCAGCTTGTCCCCGTCATCACCATCGACGTCGCGTGGACCAGGCAGAAGCACATTCTGCCGGCTGCGAGGCGACTGCTGGCCGCCGACGGGATAGTCATCACGCTGATCAAGCCGCACTACGAAGCGCCGCCCTCGCTCCTGCGCCGCGGTGTTCTGCCCGCGGAGCAGCGTGAGCAGATCATCGAGCAGGTCCAGGCAGACATCCGCGCAGCCGGCTTCGAGGTCCTGGGTATCTGCCCAAGTCCCCTCAAAGGCGCCAAGGGGAACGCCGAACTCCTCGCGCACCTCAGGTGCTCCGCGTAACCCGCCTGGCGGGCCGGCCACCGATCAGCGCCAACAGAGGCGCCCCCTGCCTGCTATAATGCGAGGCGGAGATGCCGTTGCGATTGGCGGCATCGGCATCTTCGTCACGCATCAAGAAGGCCACCGCATGGTTGCTGACAGTCCATTCCGGTTCATAGTTTTGTTGCCCCCCTACCGCTTCCTTCCGCTCTGTCTGTTCAGTCTGATTGCATTGGCCGCGCCGGCGCGGGCGCAGTTTGGCCCTGACCAGCCACCGCAGCGCGGCCAGATCCCTCCGGAGGACAAAGCGGGGCTCGCTGCGAAGACGGCGTACGAGGAGAACCTGGCGAAATACAAAGGCCAAGCCGATTTCCTGGTCCTGCCCGGACTCCTGGCCGATCGCAAGGCCAAACAGGTGCGCCTCTGGGCCAAAGCGACCAGCGTGGGCTACGGCGATCCCATCGAGTTCTTCCTCATCCCCCCTGACAGCGGCAAGGACTATGAGGCGATGTTCGTGGCGTTCGTGCGGCCGAGCGACGTGCACCGGGCGATGGAATTCGTGGGCATGAAAGGCGGCCGCGCGGTCGATCCCTCGCTCAACCAGTACTGGCCCAAGGGCGAACGCGTCTGCATGACCGTCGAGTGGGAGCAACCCCCGGCCGCCGGGCAGACATCGAAACCGGCCCCCCAGCGGGCGCGCATCGAGGAGCTGCTCGTCAACGTGCAGACGCAGAAGGCATTCCCCCCAACCGGCCTGGTCTTCACCGGGTCCTACTGGATCAAGGCCCAGGAGCAGGGCAAGAAAGACAGGTACGCCGCCGACGTGTTCGACCCGCGTTCGATCGCCTCAAACCACAACTGCCCGCCGACGGTATTCGATGTGCCGCGGCAGGCCGTCAAGGGCGAGGTCTACGGCCTCCAGAAGCTCAACCCGGACTACCGTTTTGTGCCTGATCAGCCGGTGAGGGTCCTGCTCGAACCGGAGCACAAGGACGGCCGCCTCCGCCTGCGAGACCTGTCGCTGATTGTGAGCATCCCCGCAGGCAAGGATGATGCGGGGCTGGCTTCGGCTAGATTCGTTCTGGCCGATCCCCAGGGCAGACAGCTCAATGAAGCGCACTCGCTCGTGTACACGCTCGCCGCGTTCAACAAGATCATCGAAGCTCGGCAGGACCCGTTCGTGACGGTCTGCGTGGACGATCGGATGACGCTGGCCACCGTGCGGGAGCTGTACAAGCTGCTGATGTCGATCGACTGCGAGGACGGCATCCGCGTTGAGCCCCCGCCGCGGGGCCATCTGTACTACCGGGCGTTTTTCCCCAACGAGGAATGGCGCGACCGGGCCACGCGTCTGGGCCGGCCATGGGAGCTTCACGTGCAGCAGAAAAACGGGGCTTGGATGACCACGCTGATTCTTCCCGCTGACGACATCGACAACAACCGCGGCATGGGGGATTTGACGTTCAACGTCAAGACTCCGGCCGAGCTGGCCAAGGTGCTGGTCGAGAAGAGCGACCGTTGGTCACAGACGGTGTACGTTTTCGCGCCGCCGCATATGGCCTATGGCTCCCTCATGTCGCTGTTGCGACCGGCTATGAAAACACATCCGACGATGTACGTTTTCCCGCCTAAATGACCGAGGTATGGTGCCCCCCTACCGTCTGGCCGCGGACTTCTGGATTCTCTCCGCGGGTAGAGCCGGCAATGCCTGTAACCTGAACATGGTGATTTCCGGCCGGCACCAATCGAACACTCGCTGCCCGTAAGACAGGCCGCGGTTCACGTAGAGATGGCGGCCGTTGACGGAGTAGTAGCCGTGGGTGAAGTGCCTGTAGCGATGAGGATACAACGCCTGGCCGAAGCGAGAAGTGGCGACTTGGCGGCCATGCGTGTGGCCGCTGAGCATCCACTGCCACGGGTATCGCATTAAACCTATGCAGTTGGCCGGATTATGCGACAAACAGACAATGGGCAGACGGGAATCGACCCTCTCGTAGGCCAGCTCGGCGTCCATATGCCCGGACCATTCATCGTCCAGGCCCACAATGGTCAGCGGAAAGACGCCTTGTCCCCCGTGAAGACGCCAGGCTTCATTTCGCAGGACAACCGTGCCGTGGTCCTGGAGGCTCTTCTCGAGGTAATCGGCCCGGCGTGAACCTTCGCCGGAGCCATTCCTGCCGTACATACTGTAATCGTGATTGCCGAACGTGCAGATGACGCACCGCGATGCGCGAATCTGGGAAAGAACCCTCGCCACGCGGTGCGCATACCGATAGCCGCCGGTGATCAGGTCGCCGGTAATGGCCACGATGTCCGGCTCGAGCTCGTTGATCCAGCGGACGAATTGCATCAGATAGCGCTGCCAGACGACGGGACTGCAGTGCAAATCTGAGATCTGGATGAGTTTCAACCCATCCAGCGAGGGGTCTAGACCGCGCAACGGCATGCTGCGGCGGTGGATTTCCACCCAACGCCGATTGACGGGCAGGGCATGGAGGCCTGTAAGGCCCACACGGGACATGGTCGTCCAGATGACCCGCCGCCAGCGGAACTGGCGGCGCCATACCGGATGTCTCAGGTAATCGTAAAAAAAGTACATTGTCCTCGTAGAACAACGCCGCAACGGGTCATTTTGTTCGGGGGCGAATTTTCTCTACCCTCTGACCCGGGCAACCGCCCGGGTCCACAGCCTTCATCGTTTCTGCGCTCCCATTATACCACGGCAGGGCGGAACAGTTGCCTCTCCCTTGGACGCAATACCGACGGCCTGGCCCAACGCCGGACTCGCGCTACGGCCGCAGCGGCTCGCAAGGCAGGCCTGCGGCGGCGGCCACCGCGGGGTTGGTGATGCGGCCGTCGACCATGTTGATGCCCTCGCCTAAGCCGGGATCCTCCGCGCCCGCCTTCTGATAGCCCTTGCCCGCGATCCTCAGGGCATACGGCAGCGTGGCATTGCACAGAGCGATCGTGCTGGTGCGGGCGACCGCGCCCGGCATGTTCGTCACGCCGTAATGCACCACGCCCTCCACCACGTACGTCGGGGAATGATGCGTGGTCGGTCGGCTGGTTTCGATGCAGCCCCCCTGATCGATCGCGACGTCCACGATGACGCTCCCGGGCTTCATGATCCGCAGGTCCTCGCGAGTCACCAGTCGTGGCGTCTTGCCGCCGGGGATGAGCACGGCGCCGATCACCAGGTCGGCCAGCCGGAGCTGCTCGCGCACCGTGTGGGCGTCGCTGAAAAGAGTGCGCACGTTGCGCGGCATCACGTCATCCAGATAGCGGAGGCGGTCCAGGTCCACGTCCATCAACACGACGTTCGCGCCGAGGCCCGCCGCGACTTTGGCCGCGTTCGTGCCCACCGTCCCCGCGCCCA
>Ga0315284_10001767_pt1 | contig 30818 bp, 46 predicted proteins | sample YL17G09_16_MG_FD_203696 | JGI IMG/M metagenome (GOLD analysis project Ga0315284, IMG submission 203696) | Sediment microbial communities from Yellowstone Lake, YNP, Wyoming, USA - YL17G09_16 | ecosystem: Environmental > Aquatic > Freshwater > Lake > Sediment | place: USA: Wyoming | collected...
CACCTAATGAAAATGGTAGCCACTTTGTACCCTGTGTTGACGAACACCAATAAAACTTATTCGGTACGGTATTCGCAGCGGGTAAAGCCGAATAGTTAGCCACAACAACAATTTGTGACCCACTACCGCCCCCAGCATTTTGATACCCGTCTAAGTAAACTATTCCCATCTTAGTAGTGTTTGTTATCCATCATTGTTAAGGTCCCTGTAAGTAGTCCATCCGTTGCGCTTGAAACGTAGCCTACCTTTATAAATCCACTTCCTAAGCTGTTGATTTTAAAAGTTAAACTATCGTTGCCACCAACAACGGGCAAATCATAATAAACAACTCCCTGTTCTAAATCGCGCAATGGGTATTTATCCCAATGGACGGCATCTATTCCGTAAAATAAAGATATTGTACCAGTACCAACTAAGCCCGTCCAAAAAAATTGAAATGTCATGTTATAGTCAGCAGATACTTCAAGCACAAACGCATCGTTTGACAATGTCATGTCAGTAGCATTAAATATTGGTTTACCGTTTCTTGTACTCATTTCATTATTAATATTGTTGCAGCTACTCCAAAGATAGCTATTGCGCCGCCTTTTACCTTATTCCAATAGTTATTTTTTTCTAGTTTTTTAATTTGCTTTTGCCCTGCTTCAATTTCCTTTTCTTGAATGGCAACAATTTTATTAGTATTAATGATAATTGTATCTTGTTTATCGATAATTTTCGCTTGTTTATCTATTTTTTTATCCTGTACATCTATAATAGTGTCAAGTTCTTTTATTTGATTGTTCAAAGCGTCGACATAAGTAATTACAATCGTATCGGTAATAGTTACGGTTTTCTCTAAGTACTTAATCGTTTCACGCCCTTTAATTACTTTGTATTTTTTGAATAACAAAGTAGAATCTAAAGATGAAATTTCACCGTGCAAGTCGCAAATTTCATCGACTAAAGCATTATTATCAACGTTTAAACTATCAACGTAGTTTTGTGAATAACTTGGTGATGTTGCCGTTGGTTCGCATGATTTGATTTGCAAAAATAAAAGTATTGCAATTCCTAAAACTAGGACAAATAAAGCTGATTTGTATGTTGCTGTTATGTTCATTTTGTAAAGTATAAATCTGATTCAGCTTTTCTACGATTAACCAATCCATTTAATTTTTGTTTCTCTCCTGCTTCATCAATTAATCCGTCGCCATCATCATCTTTTTTGTTTTTAGTTCCATCTCCCCCAAATACCCACTTCATAAACTCATTCGCTATTGTCGGGTCATTAGGATTTGCATTTACTTTTTTAAGAAGTGTAGAAGCTTTTAAAGCTCCAACTCCCGCATTGTAAGCAAAATCGACTAAAGCATCAAATTGATTTTGATTTACTTTATCGGTAGTATAGGAGTCAACTTGTTTTTCAAAGTAAGACATTGCAACTTGTAGAATCTTAATTGCTCTTTCTTTTGTAATTGCAGGGTCAGTTAATTTAACCTTTGTCCCATCCTCATAAAATGTATTTCCAAAACCAATAGTTGGTATTCCTGCAGGACATTTGTATGGTTTTAAATACTTTGTTACGTTTCCTCCACATTCAAACTTTTCTACGTGGTGAATAAATCCATTTGATACTTTTGTAATTTTCATATTATTCAGTTAAAATAAGCCACATTATCGTAATAAAGAAGCCTAGTATTAATAAGTAAGTATTATTCAGTTTTGGGCTGTTCATTTGTCCCTCCTTTAAATTTAATGATTTGCTCCGTTGTAACAAGTCCTAAAAAGAATCCAACACCTACCAAATCAATAATTAAAATGTTCTCTGTAAACTCATTATTTAACCCCCAAACATAGTGCATATAAACAACACATACGGTTAAAGTAAAAGCGGTAAGTTTTCTTCCGCTAAATCCATTATCTCTTTTGTTGTCAAAAGAGCCTAAAATATTTCTATAAAATTCTTTCATTATTTATCTTTATTTTTTTTTCCTAAGTACCTGTATTTTTTAATGTTATACGCTCCTAAGATAATAAACGAAACAATTGATACAAACTTTAAAACGATACCCGCTAGAATATCTATCTCCGTCATATTAAGACCGAAGATTCCCGTAATCATTCCAACGTAAATTAGTGCTATGTCTGTTGTGTGTCCGTTAACGTTCATTGTTTAACTTTATAACTGTTTTTCTTAAATAGTGTTTTGTTTATTTAACGTATTCCCCAAGTGGGGAATACGTTAAGGATTACTTTGTCCGTCGTCACTATCCCACTTTCCAAATTTCCATGCTTTTCTTGGCTCGCTCCATTTACTTTGACCCCTATTGTCTTGTTGGTCATCATCTGATTCATCTTCCCAAATGTCGTATTCGCTTGGCATTATCTTTTCTTTTTAATTATTTGTGCAAATCCTTTTGGTACATCAATTTCAACTTGAATACCTTTAAAAGTAGTACCTATTGGTACAGCAGTAGTTTCTGTCTGAATACCTTTAAAAGTACTTCCAACGGGGACTTCTGTTGTTTCTGTCTGTATACCTTTAAAAGTACTTGCCATTATGGTAATATTACTTCATTGTTTCTTAAAGTTATTCTGTATTTAATGTACTGTCCAACTATTCTGCTTCTTGTTGCATGGTCGTAAGCATCATCACCACTTCCAACACCTGATGCATCTATATAAGGGATTCCCTCCAATGGAACTTTAATCCATGAAGCGGAATAAGTAACATCATCAGAACTCACTTTTATTTCCACAGTTTCAATATTTGGAGAGGCTTCGTCCGCACTCCTTACCGTATCAATGGTATAGCCATTTGTATAATCAACAATTGAGGCAGGAATTGTAATTCTTTCAATGCGTCTATCAACTGTCGCAAACTGAATACCATTTGTGTTTGTTACAATTGAAGTAGTACCCCCTGATTGATAAATCTCTCCTGTTCCTTTTGTTGCATTTGCATCAATAGTCCAATTTGCATCATCTGTATTTTCTGCCCCTCTCGCAAATCCAAAAGCCCCTATTTGTTTTCCATCATACCCCCCGTTACCATTTGGTGAAGCGGGGGCGTAAGTTAAATCGGATGAATTTAAAACAGTGTTAAACTGTGGTGAAGCTGATGAGGATTTACCATTAATGTCAAAAGTTACTTTTCCAATAATAGCCAAATCTCTTGATGTATATACTGAATTATTTATAGTTATTTTGCCAGCTAAAGTGCCAACTATATGATTGTTGTAACTTGGAGTATAGTTGCTTTCGTCATATTGGTAAATTTTAGTTGTAGAATCAAAATAATTATCTCGGTAAGTAAGTAAGTTAACTAATCCTGCTGATTGAACATAAACGTAACTACCTAAGAACGAGTTTTTCTGTATAAAAGTAGTCCTATAATTAGAAGTTCTTATAAAGTTAATTGTATTATAACTCGGCATATCAAAAACGCATCCCTCTAATAAATCAAAATTAGCTTGTTCAGCGTAACCAACTTGCTGATTGTTAATGAATGAAACATTAAATATTCCAACTTTTACAGGTGGAATATACGCGGAATAATAAGCACCAAAATAAATATTTTGGGGAAAATCTTTAATAGTTATTCTACCAAAGTTTCGTTTTTTATTTCCACTATTAATGTCATAATTAAAAGAAACCCAGCTATTTGATGCTGCACATAATTTAAAACCGTTGTGTGTAGTTGCTTTTATAGTAACTCTACCCTCAGCAATTAAAGAAACACCCCCAAATGGTCTATTTAAAAAATCACCCTCTTCAAAGTAACCTGTTGCAATAATATCAACATTTGTAATCGCCCCTCCATTTCCTGCACTTGCACACTCATCAAGTACTTTTTGTATGGAATTATATGGGGCTAAATAGCTACCAACATTAGCATCATCGCCTGTAAATGGGTCAACATAAAAAGTTTTGTCGGTCTGCTTGTTAGCTGTTCCACCAACCCTCCCTGTTTCGTTATAAAATTGCCAAGTTGCCATTAGATTTCAGTTAAAGTGTAAGTACAAGATGCCATTGCACAAGATTCATTGCTTTGATACGTTCTATCAAGAACCAAAGTAAATTCTGTCGTAGTATAAGTCTGTGTTTTAATCCTTGTTAAATCTGCTCTACCACTGGATCTTACGACTGTTTCCTCTGTGTTTACAGAGGCATTGTTCATAATGTTGTTTTGAACCCAATTTTGTGCTTCTTGTGTTTGAGCGTATAAATCTGTGTTTGTTTCGTCCCATTCTATTAATGGGTTTGCTTGTAAAGTTATCATAATTCTGTTGCTGTTAAATTTAATACCGCTAATGTTCCTGTTGTATAAGTTATTTTCCAAACAATTCTTTGACCTGCTGTAAGGGATATTGTGCCCGCAAATGGTAAAGTTACCGTTACATCTGCTGCATCGTTAATGCTGTATTTTAACGTAGCTACATTGTAGGCTGTGATAGCTGTAATGTTAGTATCCACCGTAAAGCGTTGTAATACATCTAATACTTCATTAAAGGAAATTTCATATACATATCTTTTACCAAAAATATCTCTTACTTCCCCTGTAGTATCTTTCCAATAGATTAACCCATCACTTAAATCCTTGAAATAAGTGTTATTAGCTAATCCTGCATAGTCGCCTGAATTAGTTACCTCTTTAGTGTACTTAATCCCGTTACCTCCCCTTACTTGTTTATCAGTTATAGCCATTATATTATGCGTTTAATTGATTAGTTATTTCAGCTTCAATTTCCGCTCTTGCATCACGTAAAGCGGCATAAAATGTAGGTTGTTCCGTAGCAATTACAGCCAAGTTAACAATTTGCGAAATATCTCTACCGTTTTCTTTGTAAGTACTAACAATTCTCGGTTCTGCACCATTACCATACTGAGCCTCTTGTAATTGCACCACAGCACGTTCTACTATTAAATCGTAGTAAGATGCAAATTCTGCTTTTAGGGTTGTTAAATTTGAGATAAAAGGGATGTTGTAATAAACACCCTCAAACAAGCTACTAATTTCACTTGTGTTAAAATCTACTGAAATATTATCTAAGTCCATCGCCATATCGTTAAGAAATTATATCTGCATCCTCTATTATTGTTCCGCCTACCAAATCAGTTAATCCTAGTGTTCCAGTTTTAGCTGCCAAAAAAGACGCTTGGTTTGTATTTAATCCTTGTGTGTATATTTTAACGTCTTGAACTGTTGCGCTATCACCTACACCTATTTGAGTAGAATCATAAGTAATTATTGTACCGCCTTTACTTATAAAAGTTCCGCCCTCTTTCCAAATTAAGTAAAGCGTTGACGTTGTATTCGCTGATGAATCCAGTACTCCATTGCTTAACAATTCAATTGTTCCTGTAACCGATTGCCGTAAGCAATACGCTTTCCCTCCACCTGTTGTATTATTTATTAAACCGTTGTAATTATTTATCCTTAGTTTACCTGCTGAAATTGTGCCTTGCAAACCCCTATTGTTATCCCCATGCAAAGTAACAGTTACAGTTGACGAACTTATGTTAAAGGTTGATGCTGCTACTACGGATGAATAAGTATCAAAATACAGGTCAATACTTATAGTGTTTGAGCTGCTTAAATTCATTGTTTGCCCACCTATATAACCAGCTCTTATTGTTCCGCCACCAGTCCCGCTTATAGTAATGTTGTACAATCGTTCTATATCTGCGTGTCCACTTACGTGTTCGTAATCCGTGGTTTGACCGTTTAATTTTAAAACCCCGTAGGTGCTTCCGTTAAACTTTAACGCGTCCATATTTGCCACGGTTAAAGTAGCAACTAAAGCTGTATTGATATTTGCTTTATTTATGTATGCACTATTAATTACAACATTACCAATATTTGAAGTTTCTAACCCTATTCCACCTGTTGAATTTTCAATCCTATTTCCGTTAATGAAAACCTTTTGACATTGGTACAAATAGATAGCGTTTGTGGTTGTACTAATAATCTCAGGACAATCAATATAAACAGTTCCCGATGAAGGAAGTACAGCATAAGAAGCGGTAGATTTTATTCTAACCTTAAATCTAATATTGTGGATTCCTGAATTGGTGGAAATTGTTTCATGGCAAGCTGCTGCGGTATTTTCACAAATATTTCCTTCAAACGTATAATCTGTGGCACTCATTCCATCATAATAAATACGACCACAACTTCCCGTTCCGTAAAAATCACCATCACCATAAACAGAACACCCAACACTAAAACCGCTTGTATTAAACATAGCCCCTGTTGTTGTTTTGGAAAATATAGCTTTTGGCATAAATACCCAATTAACACCGTCTTTAGCGTAACCATTTGTAGTGGTTAAGGTTAAAGCGTATGATCCTGACATTACATGAATAGTATCACCGCTTAAAGCTACTGAACGAGCTTGTTCGGGTGTTAATGGCTTCCCTAAGTTCCCTAAAGCGTTTGCGCGTGTTTCTGTATTAGAACCTGTTGTTGATACATAAAGGATATTACCTAAGGCTGTACCTCCCGCTAAAGCTGAAATAAGCACGTACTTTAATGCGCCCGCATCTTCAATTAATACCTTTTCAGTCCCTGTCGGTGATGCTAAATTTGGTTTGTTACTGATTATTGTAGGATGCGCTGTTAATGCTGTTGCGCCTGTTACTTCGCTTGTGTGTGTTGCGTTTGGTGTTATCGCAACATCTCCCGAACCTAGTAAACTATTAGAATTAACCGTTTTTATTGTTGTTCCCGATACCAAAGCTAATTGAAGTATTGTTCCGTTTGCTAACGTGTCAATAGTATCAATCATTGTTTGATTGTGGTCGCTTGGGTCTATGCTTTGGTCAGGTACACTATTGTTTAATGTAGCTAAATTTGCGGCTTTTAATGCTGGTATGGTAATTAGATTTGCCATCTTTTAGTTGTATTTTTGTGTATATTTTCCACTATATTTTCCTAAATTAATATCAGAACAACCTAATCTAGCACTTATCTTATACTGCGAATTGTTAAGGTTTAATTTAGTTTTATCTATCAATCCCTCCACGCGAATTTTGGTATCACTAACTTTAGTCATTTTCGCTTGTGTTTCCCCCGTTAAAGGTATTAAAATATTTTCGGTATTTGTTAAAATGCTGCTTAACATTTCAATTTTAAAAAGCCCTCCATTCCTATACTCCTCTATTCGAATAACTCCGTAGTAATCATTTATATCGCCAACATCCCCCATCAAATCTTCTAAGTCAAAGTCTGCTTGAATCCATGTATTCTCAGCCGATAAAATCGCGTTATTTCTAACACCATTCGCATCGAATCCTAAGAACAAACTATTTGTTTTTGTGCTATCGTATGTAGTTATTGCACCATCATAGACAATTGATTCCTCGTATTTTCTAACGGCAAAGTCAAAAGAGTTCTTTGTGTTTACTTCTAAGCCTTGACGCAATACTTTCATATTTACGTTGTATGTTAGCTTCCAATTCGCTAAATCGTCCTTTGTAGACCAATCGTTATTTAAGTTGTTATTCAAAAGCGTATTATCATAAAACACACTTGGAACGGTTATTTTACTAATCCAATCTTCCCAACGGAATCGGAATGAATAAATCCCTTTGTAGGCTTTCAAACTTCCAACATCGTTTAACGGGTCACGGAATACTTGCACCGCGTTTTTCTCCAATCCCGATACCATTTGGAATCCCCTAGTCGTATCTATGTTGATTTGCTGAATGTTCGCATTGTCTTTTACAAATCCTGTGCAATCGTAAGCGTTACTTTCTAAAACGTAGCTTTCATTTGTTACGTAGTTGTAACCCTCTATTGTGAACTTTATTTCCTCAATCGTTTCATCTAGCGTCGTGTCTAGGCTTATGATACTCCTTGCGCTTATTTCATCTTCAACACACCCCTCATAAAACATTGAACCTACTTGCGTCGATTCTTGCGCGTGTCCTAAGAATGAATTTGTAATATTAAATTGCTCTGTTGTAATCGCTGGCAATGTAAACGATGAAAAGTCCGATATTAACGAAACCCTATCTGTAAAATTTACATTTACCGCTAAGTTATCACCAACACTTACCCAAACAAGATAATTCAAATCGCTAGTATCAACCGCCTCCATAAACGTTTCAAAAGCTGAATTAGGCGCGAATCGTCCGCGAAGTGTTACTGTATTAGCTTGTAATGTTATTGAACTAAATTCAATATCCATCCTTGCACCGTCAGCATTTGTGTAGCCCGTGAATGTTTGCGCCGCAGTAGATGAATTTAAAACTACCGAATCCGAACAGCCGTTATACATCACATTTTTGTGATAAGGTGTTAACTTATCCGAATAGTATGATGGTGTCGACGGTGTCCAAACAAAGCCTAGCTTATAATCAAAAGCCGATGTTGCACCAACTTGATTAATTATAATGGTAAAGTCTGTTTTCCCGCCGCTAGCTATTCCACTAATTGGAATACCTAATTCATTAAATAGTTGAACTTGATTAATTGAGTAATTATTTACCCCTCCATTATAGTTTTCGTTAAACCATCCCGTATTCCCTTTCAATACACTTTGCGCCCCACTTACTGATACGTTAATATTTGGATTGTTTATTTCTGGTAGTATATTAACTCTAAATATATCAGTCAAGCACTCATTACCCTTGTAAGGTGTAGGAAGTGTTAAATTTGTCAAATCGTCAACTACCTCATAAATAGGCGTTATGATAAATTTGATTTTTATAATATATTTTTTTAAAGTTCCAGATACAGTTGTATTTCCTTGTATTGTTGCTGATAAAATAGCCCCGCCACTCTGATAACTGAACGGAATTAGATTGATAGGCGCAGAAACAGGCGCTACAATTGAATTATGCTTAAATGTTAAAACCGTGCCATCAATCAAACTAGATAAATCGCCGCTTCCTACTTGTGTATTGGTAGTTAAGCCATAATAAAACTCAACTCCTTTGAATGGGTTTGTATCAGTACAAGCTATCGTTAATCCACTCCATTCGTAATCAATTGAATTTATTGAATTTTGAAATGGCATGAAAGTATCACCAACATTTAACAAATCAACAATCATTAAAGACGGTGTAAGTGTTAATATTTTCCCCGTATGCGGTAGTCCCGCAATTGGAATTGGCGCACCGCCATTAGTAGTAAGATTTGCGATAAGTGAAACAAGTTGACCAACGGCGAAACCCTCATCAAACCAACTACCCGACAATCTAGTAACATGATTATTATCGGTTATCTTAACTTGTGTTTGGTAAGTTGATGTGAATAGTATTTCAGCGTCTAAATCTAATTTCAATTCCACAACGTCGCCAACGTTACCGATTAACCACGAAGTAGTTGTACCCGTATAAAAGTTAGTGTATTGCCTATTTGTTATTAGCGCCGATGCCATATTTCAACTTCATTTCATTTGTCAAACGTTGTACTTCAAGCATATCAACTTTAGTCGATTTACTCATTAATTCGTTTGACTCTTTAACGAATTGTTGAAATTTATCTTTATCCTCTGGCTTTACATCTTTAAAAGCTTGATTAATCATTCCATCAAAAGTACTCTTTAATAAAGATAGGCTTTCACCCATTAGCTCTATATTTTTAAGTGCTTGTGTTAGATTTTCATTCGCCCTCATTATAAGATAGTTTCAGATTATTTGTGTAAAGATATGGAATTTTGTAATTAATTGTAGCTTTTTCATTATAAACATCCCATTCAATATCTGAAATTTCACCTATACTTCCATCGGGTGCAATAAATTTATTATTTTTCGTTAATAATTGCCAATCTTCGGAGCAAAACGGAATAGTAACCCCCGTATAAACTTTGTATTGATTATGAATGTTTTGCCCTGTTTTTGAATCTAATATAGGAACAAAGCTATTAATCTTATGAAAATCCCATAAATCCGAAGCCTGTAATTTAAAACCCGCTGGAATAACCTCGTTATCTATTCGCATTAATTTATCAGTAGAAATCGTATCAGCAGTTAATACCATCATTCCGATACGCTTTGTTATCTTAGACGCTAAAGATGAATTACCGCCTAATTGGTTTATTGCTTTATCAACACTTTGAGCCATTTCTTTTAAAGCCTTTTCAACTACTGTTAAATCATTTTTTCTTGATGCTAAAGCAAAAGGCAATCTAACTTCACCTAAGTTTTTTACATTTACAAAAGGTCTGGTGTTTATCGATGCCGCTGTGGTTATTACTTGGAAGTTAGTACCTAGAAAGTTTTCCAATGTGTTTTCATCCTGTATATCCGTTTGAAAGCTGATCATAAAATTCGATAGCATTTCATCCGTGTTGTACGAATATTCAGACAGCCTAATATCTTGATTTGTTTCTACGTCTGGCAATGTCCACGCAGCAGTACTATCCCAATAGTCCGCACGTTCAAAAATTAAAACGTTATTATCCAATTTTATCGACGCGTTAAACATTTGCTTCATTGTCCGCAAAAAGTCGCCAAAATTGTAAACGGAACTATTTTGATTTGGGTGTCCTAATCCATTCGCCCCGCCTCCAATCTTACCCCGTTCAGATTTAGACGGCAAATAAGTAAGGTTTGACCATAGTGGATTATTGAATATACTTGATTGAAATGTTAAGCCCATATAAGCGCAACCAACCTCGAACATTCGTTTGATTTTCATCCCGTAGTAACGTCGAACAGGAGGAAACAATTGGTCTATCAATTCCTCTGTCATTTTTATCAATGCGTACGTAAGCGCAATTGCATAGACTAAATCAAACAGTAAGTTAAGCCCAGCACTTATCAAGTCACCAACACCAAAAGCCAACCCCGCATTGATGCTTTCTAAAAACTTTGCTGTTGATTTGCTTATGTCTTTTACGCTTTGAATTAATGCTTGTGTACTCATGTATATTGACAAAGAAAGCATTACCAAAGCAAATGTCTCAGGACGTTGATTTAAAACGTATGGGATTTGAACGTAGTCGGATTGCGTAACAAATTTTTGATTAAAAAGGTAAGCAAAGCTAAATGAATCGGATTGATTTGTTAACCAGTCTAAGGCTTGTTTTTTCTTAATCGTCGCTTCAACTTCATCGCATGAAGTGAACTTAGCCCCATCAACTAAGTCAATATACCCGTCTAATATTTGTGTAACTAATTGCGTTTGATGTTCGCGTAGTTTAATCGCGTATGGTATGCCCTCGAATATTCCAACACCTCCTTTTAGCCCGTCCGATACGTGCTTCAAAATTGTTTCGGCATCTTCCAAAACGAACTGTAATGAATTGGTGCTAACTTCGGCTTCGCTCTTATCTTCGACGGTGTTACCCGCCCCCCATTTAGTGATTAGCTTTAGTTCCCTAGCGTTCTTTGGTGTCGCTTGTTCTACTCCGTTTATCTCAAATATTACGTCAATCATAATCGGTTTTTATTTACACGGTAACGGCTTATTGTTCGCTTATTGGCTACGATGTTTGTTTCAACAATGTCAAGGTAGGAATCACGTAAGTTTTCGACGTTCACTTGTTGCACGGGCTTATTCTCGATTGCTTTTTTCACATCGTTTATTTCGGCTTTCAAACTACTAAAATCAACTACCATTGTTTGTCTTTGTGGAATCATTGCCACTTGACCGCCGAAAACGTCGCTGGATAGTGAGCCGCCGTCTAAGGATTTAGTAAGGCTCATAAAGTTATCACGACCTAAAGCGTTCATTTGTTGCGCTGATAAGATACCTTCGCCACCCTCTACCATTACAGGAATACCCCCGCTTTTAGCAGTGTGTTTATCGCCTCTAAAAATACCCCCTCGTTTCACTAATGTATCTTCAATTGTACCATATTCACCAGTACCATCTCCGAATGCTTGTAAGCTAGATTCAATACCTTGCATGATGGCGAAGTCAGTTAATACTTTCACGATTGCGTTATTATCTCCACTACTTGCGGCGCTTGAATAGGCTGAATAAAGAGCTTTAATTTTTTCTAATTGTATTAGCTTCTTTTGGGCTTCTAACTTTTGGTTTTCTAGTTTCGCCAATTGCGCTTCCTCAAATGCAAGTGTATTTTCGGCTCCTTGCATTGCTAACTCTTGTTGCTTTTCAATTTGATTGTTTTGTGCATCAATCTTTTTTTGAATCTTATCTTCTTCAGCTTGTGCGATTCTTTCTAAAGCGTCAATTGTCATATTAACTAAAAAATCCGTTTGCTCTTTTATTCTAGCTTTATTCTTTGCTTTCTTTTCATCTTCGTACTTCTTGTTAATAGCCGCTTCATCCTTTAACGCTTTTTTGTCAATTTCAGCCAACAATGCCGCCTCTAAATCTGCTTCATACTTTTTATCCTTTATTGCTTGTTTTCTAAGGGTTTTCGCGAAATTGTATGCCGCTATTTCTTTTTCTTGTTCAGTCTTTTTTTCATCTATTATATTTTCTACTTGCAAAGCTTTTAATTCTTTTAACCCCTCCTTGTTTAGGTCAAATCGTTTTTTTCTTGCGTTTTCTTCAATTTGTTCAATATCAATTATTAATTGCTCATTTATCAATCTAATTATTTCAGCTTTTTTTATTTCACTACCTATTGATAAATTAACCTCCCTTATTCTATGTTCTGCATTTATTTGTGCTTGAGTAATTAACTTTTCTTCCTCATTCTTAATATCTCGAACGATAGCATCTTGTGTTAATTTTTCTTGTTGGTCGCTTAGTTTTATATTTTCAGCGTCAATTTGAGCTTGAAGTACTCCAAGTAAAGCATCTCTTTTTTTATCTAAGGCTTTTACCTCCTTATTTATTTGAAGTATTCTTTCTGGGCTATTTGTTGCCTGTTGTTCTTCGTTTAACTTCTTAGTTTTTTCTGCAATTTCAGATAGTAATCCTAGTTTTACTATATTTTCTTCAATCTCTTCTTTAATTTCTTCAACAATTACTTTGGAAGATTCTTTTTGAAGATTTATTTGGTCTTTTATTAAATCATTTAAAGCAGCTTCCTCAATAGCTAATAATGCCTTTCTGTTTTTTAATGCTTGTATTGCATCTGCTAATTTTTCTGTTGAATTTCTTTGAGCTTGATTTGACGCAAAAACACTTTGATTTTGACTTAATGCTTTTTGTACATTTCCTCTAGTGTCTAATATATTTAAAAGTGTTTCAGCTCTTTTTATTTCATCCATTTCAGCTTTTTGAATAGCTTCAAGTCCTTTAACTTTTTTATCTATTGCCTCTTTTTCTGAAACCCCTGTTGCATCAAGTAATCTTTTTTGAGCCTCTGCAAATTTAATCTGCGCCTCCGCTGCTCTGGCTGCTTGTTCCTGTATTTGTTCCTCTTTCTTTTGAATAACTATTTTTTGGATTAAACTTTTATTTACCGCCTCTAGTGCTAAGTTTAAATCCTTATTGCTTACCGTTTCAGCATCTATATTTTTAAGTAAGTCTGGATATTGCGTCTTTAAATCATTTATCAATTCTATCCTACGTTCAGTTGTTGTATTAATTGACATTAATTCAGCTTTTGCGGCAAAAATATTAGTCCTTTCTTTTTCTAAAGATTCACTAACTTTTTCCGTACTCGTAAAAAAGCCCAATAATTTAGTAGTTCCATCTACTATTCCTCTCAAAAAACCATTTAACAATCCATCTCCCTCTTCAATGCCTAAAATAAAACCCTCCCAAGCCGAACTTAATAATTTAACAGAACCACTAAGGTTATCAAGCTGCTTGTCTGCCATTTCTTGCGCTGTTCCTTTTGCGTCTTGTAATGCTAAAGTCATTGTTTGGATGCTGTCCGCACCCTCTAAAAAAGTGTTGAAAGCACCAACACTTCTTACATCGGTCAATTCTAAAGCCGAAGCTAAATCAATACCCTCGTTTTTTAATTGCTTTAACCCTTTTACTAAACTAGGAATATCTTTTACAGGCTCTTTTAACGATTTTGCTAGCTTACCATTTGAATCAGCAAGATTTAACAATATGTTTCTAGTTGCTGTTGCGCCACTTGACGCATCAAAACCAGCGTTTGAAAGTTGCCCTAATAAAGCTGTTGTATCTTCAATTGTAAAACCAAACGCTTTTGCTACTGGTGAAACAGTTGCTAAATTTTGAGCTAAATCTTCGAAATCTAATGCCGTTAAAATTGTTGACTTTGCTAAAACATCCGTTACCCTAGTGGCGTGTGAAGCGTCTAAACCAAATGCTTGTAATGCAGAACCTACTAAAGTTGCGGTTTCGCCTAACCCGCTACCCATCGCCGCCGCACCATCAAGTATTGAAGCCGTCATTGCGTGAATATCATCAATTGGAAATCCTAACTTACCTAATTCCGTTTGCAATCCTGTAACCTCCGTTGCGGTAAATGAAGTACTAGCGCCTAAGGCTTTCGCTTCTGCAACTAAACTTTTTGCTTGGTCTTTTGTTATTCCCAAAACCGCGTTTAAGTTACTGTTCGCTTTTTCAAAATCGGAAAATATACCTACACTGCTTTTTATTACTTGAAATACTGCGGTTATTCCCGTTGCTATTCCTAAAGCGCCTAAAGTCCGACCTAAACCTTGAAAAGCTTTTGCATAATTACCTACATTACCTTGACTTCTTCCGATGCTTTCATTCAGCTTTTTTACCTCCGCATCTTGCTTTTGTATAGTTGCGTTTAAATCCTTACCCGCTTTTGTACTATCCCTTTCGGCGGCGCTCATTGATTTATATTTATCAATGTTTTGTCTTAGCTGCGCTTCAAGTTGTTTTAAACTTCCTTGTTGTTGCTTTTCAACTATAATTTCGTTTTTTAAAGCCTGTGTTTGTCCTTGTATAGCAAGTTTTAGTTCCTGTTCTTTTTTAGCTTCTTCAGTTTTTAAACGAATCGATTGCTCTTCAAGTTTTTGAAGTTGGCTTTTAACCTCCTTATTTTCTTTTAGTTTAGTATTTAGCGATGCAACTTTTGCTTCTAATTCAGCTATTTGCTTTGATGAATCAGGATTAACAATGTTTAAGTTTTTAGCAGCGTCTTGCGTCTTTTTAAATTCATCACGAATGCTTTGTGAAGCCTTTGAGTAAATCGAATCAAGTTCTTTTATTTTTTTTATTAACGCGTCCAGCGCTCCGTCATCTTGAAATAAGTCGCTGTATTTAATCGGATTTTCTTCCATTTTGTGTTTGTTGTTTTTTTAACATTTCCATTAAACTGTAAACCTCCAAAACGTTCATCCCTTTAACGCTTGTATTCGTATGGCTATTCAAACCATGACAAACCATTTGATAATTCTTTTCATGCTCCACTTCATAACTCTGTTGCCCCATGAAGTTTTTAGGCTTGTATAAGCTAAGTAAAGCCTGTTCAATCTTAAATAAATCCTTTATAAATTGCTCGTTATCCTCATTCAACATTATGTCGCACATCAATAAAATACGTTCCTTTCTATTTAGCCTACTTTGGAAGTCATGCGACCCGTCGAACAATGTAGGAAAAAAAGTATGCAGTTCAAATTCTATTTTTTTTTTACGTCTGATGCCGTTTCTGACACCGTTTTAACGTCCAACCCCTCTTTGCTCAAATCGAGCAACAACGCTTTCAATTTATCTTCGCTATAATCTTCCATCGCTTTACCGTTCACCTTGCTTATCAAGGATGCAAACGCTAAGCCTTTACTGCTATTTCCTGTTAATATGTTATTCACCACTATTCGTAAATTTAATAATTCGTTTTTGGCATCGTCGTACATTTCCTTGTTTAGAAATTCGTAAATGCGAACCGTTATTTTGTCAAAATCTTGCACCGTCGCCCCTAGTTCACTATCCAACATCACATACTTATTGAACGCATTAAACCGCTCAAATGGCAGTTGGTCAATACTATCAAACAATTCAAGGTCAAACTTTCCTATTTCTAATTTCATCGTACTATGTGAATTAACCCCGCTACCATTAACGGGATTATGAAGTAAAGATAATTAAAATCAACTAAAAAAAAAGGTATCATAATCAACAATGTAAGGTGATGCGACAAACAAAAGTTGCATACAACCATTTTGTATATGAAGTTGCTTTTTACCCGCATTTGTACCCATTCGATTAATCCAATCTTTTCAATTAGCAACATTGCCCCGTTAATAAATAAAGCCGTTACAAGTGTAAATTCTAACATTCTTCTTCAATTGTTAGTTCCAAATTAAATTTAAAAGCTACATAAGGATAGCTAAAATACTGCTTTTCGATTTGCTCAAAAGTGTAGTTGCTAAAAATATCATTCAAGTTTTCATCGATTGATTTGATAACCACCCTTGCACCAATCAACATCGCGTTTCGTAGCTTATCCCTTACATCCTTTTTTAGTTGCTCGGCAAAGTAATAATTCGCACCCTTTGCACCGTCAATCTTTTTTAAATTCGCCCAAACGATAATACTAATCGGAACAGAATAATAGTTAACCGTGAATTGGTCAAAGTCGCCAACGATAGTTTGGCTACCAACTTCAAAGAAGCTTTGTGCTTGTAAATTGTCATTGAATTGTACGGGCAAATACTCGGCGCTACCTTTGTAAACAAATGGCTGTTTGGTTAATTCACCGCTTCGCATTTCTTCCTTAACGTATGAACGCCCAAAAGAATAAGTAAGCCATGTAATCGAGCCTAATAACGTTTGTAGTTCGGCAATAGTAGCGTCAATAAAAACGGGATTTGGTGGAATTGGAACTGTTGGTGTTGCGTATGCCATTATATTTTTTGTTTAATTAGTTTTATCAACTGTCTTTTTAGTCCACGTTCGGCAAATAGCGTTTTGTTTTCTTCGCTTAAACCTAGTATTTTATTGCCGTATTTTTTTTGTAGCTTATTGGTTTTCGAATCCGTTGCACTAATTACAAATGAATCGTTATTTGTTTTTAAGGTAAATGATTTGTAAAAGTCGCCCGTATCTTTCAAAGTAACCCTATCGCTTATTTGTCTTTTGCTTTTCTTTATGCTTACCGTTGTTCGTGAATAAGCTGGCTCGATGTCGCTTGCATCAATATTTTGCCCGTCAATCAATTGTGAACGGTTTAAATCCTTTGCAAAGTCCTGTTCCAATATCACCAAAGTTTTTACAATATCATTTAACCCCCCGTTTTTTAGAGCTATTAACTTCTTTTCTAAGGTTTGGAATGGTAGCATTTTATTTTATCAATTCATGTTCAGTTAACTTTCCATTTTTAGCGTCCTTTATTGATCTTTCAAGTCTTTTTTTATTCGGCTTAGCAGATAACAAATAAGCGGTAACTACACATAATTCATCAAAGCATTTTCGCTCTTCTTTTGTAAACAACTCCTTATATTTTATGATTTTTTTCATCCCTAAATACTTTTTATTGTTACACCATACTTTTTATTGTCAGGTAAACAAGGGCTATCAATCTTGCTAAAGTCAAAATCAATTGATTTAATAGCGTTTTCCAATGTCAAAGCTAAACCAAGCTCATTAGTTTCCTTGTCGCCCTCTAAGTCCCTTATAATCATGTTTCTATTAACCTCTGTTAATCTGTTTGCTCTGTTTGAGTGCTTGATGTCATTCAACACATCGACCGCCACTTGCTTCCCTATCGCATCCGACCAAATGATTTTATTTTCAATAAAGTATTCCGATAAATCACATTGGATTGTCGTTGCGAAGTTCATCCCATAGTTATTGTCAGGTGTGTAAGCCGCATTGCGGTAATCAAACATTTCATCAACTACGTATTGCGATTGTGGAATGTACATTGGCATAACCTCCATAAAGTTTAAACGTGTGTTCCAAATCTTTACCGCACTTCTACCAGCACAGCCGCCACAAAAGTTCTTCCAATTCCAATCCTTTTGTAGTGCCATTCCCGTTACATCATCTTGATAGTAACCAATGTAAAACAAACCGCCCGTGTCGTAATCTTCTGAATAGTACTTTAATTTGATAGGCTCACTTAATGTTAACCATGTCATTGAACCAGCAATCGTAGTCGATGCCGTTACCGTTTGAATCGGGTCAACTTGCGACGTGTGAAAAACATGGATAGGTAACGCCGTTTGTGTTGCCGTGAATTGAATACCTAAACGGTCAATTGTAGCCGTTACTCCGTAGCTTTCTTTTAGCTTAATTTCAAAGCCTACAAACTTACTTTCATTTGTAATAGTATTGTTGAACCTCGCAACACCGTCGAACATAGCAGAACTGTTTAAAATCGTTTTTGTAGTCTGCATTTCCTTTTTGAACATCGAAAACTTTGTAAACACTTTTATAATCGAAGCATCGACACGCTCATTCAAATAATCTTCCAAGTCCTTTGTTTCGGGAATCGCATTTACTATCGTTTCAATATCAATTAACGGGTGGAAATCATTGTAATACAATCCGCTATCTGTTGCCAATAATGATGGCATTGTTATTTGTGGTACGGTAATGTCGCTTGAATTTCGCCACCCGTTAATTGATTTGAAACCTTGCTTTATTTTTGCTATGTCGAACATCGTGTAAATTTTTTATAAAAGTAATAAAAAAAGGCTTACCGATTAAAGTAAGCCCCTTTTTTCTATTAATCAAACCCAATACTAGGATGCTGAAATCTCACCTTTGAAAATTGCACTTGGTAACGTTGCAATATCTCTATTGTAAGCAGTTACAAAGCAAACATCGGTAGACCAGATAAATGTTTCTTTTACTGAAGCGGTAAAGCCCGCAGCACCAGAACCACCGTTGATACCAGAATTGTTAGCACACTCTTTAAAGTAATGTACTCCCATTTCTAAATCAACAATCGGAACCATAACAGTTTCGAAGTAGTTATCGGAATTGATAATAGAACCAGCAATTGCGTCAGGCTCATTTCTGTTCATTGTTGCCAATGTACCTTTTGGCATTGCATAGAAAGTAGATTCTTTACCAACGCCAACTGATACTCTGTTAGAATATCCAAAGTTATAATCTCCAAATTGGAACATTGTGTTAGTACTATTTGCCGCCCCTTGATTTGCATATTGAGCAACAGTAGACTTCAACGTTTGTGAACCTAAAACAGAATATGCACCGTAGAAATCATCTTGAGATAAAATTGCAGTACCATCGTTAAAGATTAACCCTTTTTGAGCCTGTGTTACTTGAATAGCGTCACCAACTAAAGCCCCGTATTTTTGACCTACACCGATAAAAGGTGAAGTCATTACTTGCGTTTTGTCAGTTTCTATCAATGCAATCGCAGTTGTGTCCAAAGTCGCAGCGAATTTTTTCAAGTATTTCAACAATTTTCTGTTATAGTCAGCTTGATACTTGATATCGTTGTTCATGTAAGACGCTGGTGTCATTGTAAAACCAAATTGGTAAGTTACAAAAGTCAAAGCGTATAATTTAGAAACGTTTTCAGTATCGGCAATTGTACAAGTTCTTGCACTACCAATAGTAACGTCCGCACCATCAATTACAGGAATTGAAAGTGTGTTACCAAAACTCATTTTTGCTTTGTCGATAATATCGGCAGAAACAATTGATTCAGGTGAATTTGTGTCCTCAACAAATAAAGCGTAACCGCCGTATTCGGATAACCTATCTTCGTTTTTATCGAAGTTGTTAGGGTACATTGCGCGTAACCCTTGTGTTAATGTATTTGCTAAACCAGCCATTTTTTTAAGGTTTAAAAGTTTATAATTTAGTTAAAAATTGTTCTCTTTCTACCCTTAAAAAGAAATTACTGAATGTAAAATTACAAAAAAAATTAACGTAAAGGTAATCCATTCGAAAATTCTTTAAATAATTCATTCTTTTTAGCTTGGAAATCCGTTTTACCCTTAAGGAAACCGTCTGCTAATAAAGATTCTTCTATCAATGTGTTAAGCTCCATTTGCGTTTTAGCGTGGCTAAAGCTAACAGAACTTTTTGATTTTGTTTTGTTTGGGTCTTGACCGCCGCCCCCTGTTACTACCTTTTTTTCAACTAAGATACTTTTCAATCTTGATTGTAAAAGGTATTCCGCAGTAGCCTTTTGAGCAGTTTTAGAATCGGTTAACAATGTGTCACCATCGTAATAAACAATAGACCCATCCTCCATAACTTTAGCGCCTTTCATCAAAGAGTTGAACACCGTTTCGATGTAAGTATTCTTAACATCTTCTGGCAATTCACTATTCAATTCTAATTTCGCAATAGCATCCGATAAATCACCCTTGATTTTCATTTGCATTCTTTCCGTTTGGAATTGGTTGATAAAGTTTTCCTTTTCCTCTATTTGTTTTTGTAGGCTAGATTTTGAAGATTCGTACAAGTCTTTAAAATACTTCGCTTGTTCGTTGTTTTCCATCTTCAACTTCAATTCCTCATTCTCCTTTTTGATTTGGTCAAGTACATCGGTATTAACGCTTTTCGCTTTTTCATTCACACCTTTAAAGTGTTCTTTCCAAAATGTGTAAGACTTAACGCCCTCTGGCTTTTTTACTCCTGTTACTTCTTCAAAATCACGGTCGTACCCTCCATGCAATTCGCCTATCTTTTGCCCGATAATCTTTTCGGCTTCAATCTTAGCGTAATTGTTAAGGTATTCTTTACCCGCTTCGTGCTGTGCAATCGTTTCAAGAACTTGTCCCCTTTGTTCTTCGTTGTTTAATAATTCAATAATGCTTTCCATAATTTCCCTTTTTATGTGTATAATTTAGTTTTAATCTTCTGTCGTTGGTTCTACTGCTTCCACTTGTTTGCCTTTAGGCTTTGCCACCTCGATAGGTTTGCTTGGGTCGTGTAGAATGAATGTGTACTTGTACCCGATTCTTCTTGTTTGGTCTTTAACTCCAAACCATGCTTCGGGTGTGAATTTACGAACACTTGAACTTGTGTCGTATGTTTCGCGTTCTGAATCGTGTTCACGAACCACAAATAAAACGTGGTACAAATGCGATTCTAGTTCGTTAATTTCTGTTGGAACTTTAACGCCCCAATCACTCTGAACGTTGCCCTTAACGGCTTCATAGTTGTTTGCTTTCATTGTTTATTGATTTAGATTAACGCTATTTGATTTAATTACTTCATCAGCATAAATAGCTAACTGCTGATTAATTTCATTTATTTTTTTATCGAATGTCAAATTTTCCCCAAAGAATAAAATATTAGTTTGCTCTCTCTCAAAACGTGCAATAAAGTTATTAAACCTAATCTTAATTACAAAATCCGTTTCCGAAACCGCTCCTAAGCCTTTCAATGTCGTAGCTTCTTCAACGCTATTATGTGGCATCGGATTAAGATTGTACAGAATCCAAGCCCTATTAATTTTGTTTTTATTCCCTTTATATTTTGTGTAAATGATTTGCTTATAAATACTGTCCAATTCCTCGTCAGGTTCTCCATCGTCTTTAGCTTTCTTGTATTCTTCTTGTAATGTTGAATAGTCTTTTAAGTAAAATTCATCTCCATAAAACACAGTACTACCTAAAAACGAAACACCATATCTTAAACGTGCTACCGTATCATTGGCGAATTTATGAATCCTTTCAAAGCTAGTCTTAATGTTAATCAAAACATTACGTCTACTCTCAAAGCTTCCTACTACTTGCATTTCGTTTATCGCTTGGTCATTTATTAGCGCACTTGTCGCACCAATAACCTCCGATTTGATTTGAATAGCTTTAGCGCTTAGTTTAGCGGTCAAATATTCCAATGGCTTAACGTCCGCAGAAACAATCTTAACGGGGTCGCTTAAATCGGGTGAATCGCTTGTTTGTGGTGCTGGGTATTCAAAGTTAGTCCCCGCCCCAATTAACTCCCTAGTTTCGCACGCTTTACATTTGATTTGGTGGTACGTTGTTTCTTCTTGTTGTAAAGCGTCGTTGTACATTCGTCTTTCTTCTTGAATGTAACCACCCTCACACCCCTCGAAGTTGCAAAGCTTTTCCATACTTACTACGATAGGATAAGCGCTATAAAGGTCAGCGTGTTCCTTGAACGTATCTTGTGCTAAGTATTTATCTAGTTGACTTAATGAATCGGTGATGGGTGATTTTTTAAGTATTTCACAATCGCTTTTTAATGGTTTGTCCCAAAAGAATGAAGCGGGGCAATATCCTAAGCCGTGAGCCGATTCGCTTACCAATGTAACCACATCGCCCACCTTTTGAACTACCCTATAAAATTCATTGTCGTAAACCCCGTATAAACATTCATCTTCTCTTTCTTCAAGTTCAAAGATAATATGTTCAACTTTGCCCGTTGATTCGTCAACATCCACCGCTAAAACATCGTCAATTTCGACAAAGTAATAAAATGGCTGCGGTCTATTTCCCTCCTGTTCGGTCGGAACATCAACTACTAAGATTGAATTAATCCCTGTTTTTAAGCACTCAAAACCCTTAGTTTTAAAGAACTGTCTATCTTGTAAGTATTCTTGTAAATACTTGTTAAAATCATCTTGTAAATCAGTATTGGTAAAGTCATAACCAAAGAAAGCGTTTTGACCGTCAAACACCCTGTATAGTTCGCTCCAAATCTCGTTCGTAATGGATAATGTCGCAAACGGTGTTTTAATCAACTGCTCAAATCGTTGGTACTTGTCCTTTGGCAATATGCCACGAACCCACTTTAGGAAATCGTTAAATGCTGGGTTCTTACTCTTTTCCGTTATTTCGGTTTCGGAATGAAGTTTGAGCCTATTTTCGTGCTTTACGGCTTCGAGTATCGTTGCTTTTTGTGGTGGCTTCGATAACAATATCCGTATTTGGCTTAATTCTAAACTCATTGTCTATAAATTCATATTGTGAATCCTCCGTTAATTCAAATGCGCAGTTCTTTAAGCGCAAAATGGAAAGGGCGTGAGCCTTTTCGAACTCACGCACTTCCTTAGATTGTTTAATTTGTAGCTTAATCATTCGATTAAATTGCTGTTAATGGATTAAAAGCTGGTGTAACGATAGCGTAATCTTTAGACCATCCAGCGTTCAATTGGAAAGATAACGCGTTTTCATCTTTAGTAGCGAAACCGTTGTTTGTTTTGTCCCCAACAAAGAAAGAACTAATTGGAAATGGTGTGTAAACCGCTGGGCTTAATTCTTGTGCAATAATGTTACCATCAGCGTTAAAGAAGTAAACACCTGTTGCATTTTCACAGTTGTAAGATTGCAAAGCTTGAATTACTGCGCTTGACAATGATTTGAACATTCCCGAAGCTGCTGATTTGTTGATTCCTACTAATTCAACTTCACCGTTCAAAGTAGTGTTATCACCACCACCGTTGGTAATAGCTTCACCCGCCGCTAAAGCAAAGTTGTAAATGAATGGACTTACTTGAATCTTTGTTGCATTAGCAGCGGCTATTTTAGTTTGCCAGTCAGCTAATACAGTGATTACGTTGTTAGTTCCGCCGTCAAAATCATCGCCTGTTCTTTGGATAGCGATTTTTTGAATCTGTCCAAAGTTTTCAGGGCAAGTGTTTGGTGTAATTGTGGTTATCGCCGTCGGTAGAGGGCAGTTGCAATTCAGCATAATTTTTAGATTTAAAGGTTATTTAATAATTTTACTTATTGAACCTACCCTTAAATTCAAATAATTGTATCAAAGATATAAAAAAATATTAAGTTTGATGCTGGTTAATCATTTTACTATATCACTATTTTTTTATTTATCAACCTATTTGGCGCCGATTTTGATAAAACGCTAGTCTTTATCCTGTCATACTCCTCAAAACATAGTTTAGCGGCTTGGTATAATTTTATACACTCTTCTTTGTTTTTAGAAGTGTGTAGAACAAATGATTTGCCTTCAAAATCTATTTTTGCTAAATAATCCCCCCTTGTTGCAAAATAACTTACTCCAGTATATCCATTTTTGTTTTTCATTTTTGTCGCAACAAAATTTCTCTTAGTAATAAATTTTAAATTATCTAGTCGGCAATTTAATGGATTTCCATCTACGGCAAAAATAATATGGTTTCTAAGAAGTTTTATTTCATTAAAAACCGAATAAACAAGTCTATTAACAACTACATTTTTATATCTTTTTTCATGCCTTAACGTTATAGCAAAAATAGATTTTTTTTTGGTTTTCAATATGTACTCTTTTGATAGATAAACACCTCCATTATGTTGCGTTCTTTCAATGGGGAGCCTTTTTACATTCCCGAAGTTACTAACTTGATAAATTCCTTCAAATTCTGGTACTTCTTTCCATATTTCTCCCATAATTATTTAAAATGTAAAAACTTTCTCAAAATTGGTGCGTGGACAACCAAAATCGAAAAAAGTTTTTAGTAAATATTTTTTGAAGTTTCCACGCTTCGAATTGTAAAGATATAAAAAAAACCATTACAAAATAATGCAATGGCTTTTTTTAAAATTGTATTATGAAAAAACTAATAAAGAACGTCCGCTATTAAGCATCGCTAAGATAATGCAAATTTGTGAATATCCAACACAGGGTTTTTACGCAAATACTTTTTAAGTTCCGTTGCAAAATAGTTGTACTTTAGATCGTCCTTAATAAAATCCCGTTGCCCCGCTAGGAATGTATAAAATTCCATTTCTGTTACGGTGCTTGATGCCTTAGCGATTTTCTTACACATTTCTTTGATGTGCTTCTTTTGTTCGATAGTCATAGTTAGTTTATCTGCCTTAATCCGACTTTGTTAGGTGTTATAAAATACTCAAAAACCGAATAGCAAAGGTTATCTACTTGGTCGTCGTGCGCCCCATTTGGGAAACTTACCACCTCATCTAAAAACTTATCGTTCCAATTCCCTTTTAATAAGCTTACTTTTCCCGCCTGTAAACTTGGGCTACAATCTTCTACCCTTGATATTTTACCCAAAGATACTCTTTTATTCGGTATTTCAATAGCGTTGTAACTTAGCTTTCTAAGCATCGAAACGATACTTTTACCACTTGCTTTAGGTTCTACGAATACCCTAGCGTTTTTTGTTACATTGTGAGCTTCAAAATACTTCGGTATGTAGTCTAAAAGTTGATATAATTCAAAATGAACCGTTGTGCTATTGATAATTATTGATTCATTCCTGTTGTAAGCCACTAGCATTATTGCCGTTGGGTCATTGTTTGTATTGGAAGTATAAGCCCCATCAATATAAACATCAAATTTGTAGTTCCTTTCGTTGTAATTATCCAATATTTGAAACCAATCGCGCTTCATCATGTTACCATCCTGTGCGCTAGGTCTTTGTTGATATAAGCTGTTGAACGTAATAGGAGAAAATTCACGTACTTTCAATATCCTTTCGGCGCTGTGTTTGTCCTCCCACAAGGCTTCGTCAATATCTCTAGGATCATCAATATCGATTGCTTGTGGCAATGGCTTTGATTGCTCTTTGATAGCTGGTATTGCTAATATTTCCCATTGGTCGGCTTCACGCTCTAATAACCGCCCCGCTAAATCGTCTTCGTGCCATCTAGTGAATAGAAGTAACTGCTTTGAATCATTGTGTAAACGGGTGCTGAAAACGTCCTCATACCACGCCCAAACATTATCACGTATGGTTTTGCTTCGTGCTTCGGCTCTGTCCTTAAATGGGTCATCTATAATGCCAAAATCAACAGGCGTTCCCGTAAGTGAGCCACCAACACCAACCGACTTTAAAAACCCGCCGTGTCCAACTATCTCGAAAATACTGCTATTTCTTAACGCCCCTTTTTTAAGGTCATTTGAAACGTTTTGATTGTTTAGTGTTGTTTGTGGGAATAGCTCTTGAAATGGCTTATCGTCAATAATTGACTGAATATTCCTATTAAAACCACTTGCAAGGTCTTGCGAATAAGAACATATTGCAACCTTTAATTTAGGATTCCTACCTAGTGCATAAGCTGGGAAACGTCGTGAACTTATCTCGCTTTTACCGTGTTGAGGTGGTACGAATATCATTAGTTTATTCTTACCCAAAGAGCCGTCTAAAAGAGCGTCTAACTTATCGCAAATCAACTTATGAAACCATTGTATGTTATAGTCGTCTTTAGTGTAAGTTATAAACTTATCAAGTGATTTTCTTGATTGTAAAATATGCTTTAGTTCGTAAAGTTTTAATAATTCTTGTGAAGAATTAGCCATTTAGCTTTTTTTGGATTGCTAAAATCTTAGCATCTATTTCGGATTCACTTAAATCCTTTGTATTTGTTTCGACTTCTTTCTTATCAACTAGCCCTAAATCCCTAGCAATTATATTAGCGTTAAAGATTCCAGCTGTTGCACCCTCAAACTTTTGATTGCGGATAATGTTATCTATATGTGTAATGACTTGGAAATAATCTTTATTTTCTTTATATGCGGATAAATCAGAAACGCCTAAAAAAACATACAAACCCATCCATGTATAAGGTTTTTGTAAAGGTTCTTCATTATGAAAAGTTCCTTTTGCCGAAGTAGTAGTAGATTGTTTAATTATTGGATTTTCATCTACCCATTCAAAATAAGGTTTACAAGCATTCCATAAGTCTATTGGCTTAGGAAAATTTTTAGGTTTTCCCAAAAATTCGGGATCTGCTAATTTCCAAAACTGATTGCCTTTAGGTGCTGCCATACCCCAAATTTACTAAATATTTTGATATATTTCTTTTAGTTTACTATTCTTTTGCATTTTACTATTTACGGATTCAATCAAAAAATGACTATTAGCATTTTTCATTCCTATCTGTTCACCCGCCGCTTTTATTGATAGCCCATCTTTGAACACCTTGTACATGATATACATTCCTCTAGCTGTTGCGCCTTTTTTACGGTTACTAAAGTTAGTAGGAAGTATTTCTAGCTTAGCACATATTTTAGTGATAAGGGTTTCTTGTTCGTATGGTATTCCGCAATGTGGGCAAATCATAGTTATTTACGTATTATTATTTCTATTTTATCCAACAACAATTCAAAATCTTCTTGACTAACATGCTTTGGTTTAGAAATGTATAGAATAGGACTAGTTCCTTGATTACTAAATTTACCCCAAACAATACCTGATTTAATTCCAAATATACCATTCCTGTTTTTATCATATTCAAATGATTTTAATTTGTCTGTTATCTTTTTCATAATCAATCATTTTTTAAGCCTAAGTCAATAACTTCCTTTTCTGTAAAATAGGCATAAGTTACATCCTCTTTTGGCTCTATTTTAAAATAATTTACATGGATTACATTGGTTAACTTATTAATACAATACCACTTCTGATACCCTTCAAATGGTTTAGGCTGTGGTTCTTCGTAGGGTAGCCAATCTTGATTAATATCTTGGGTAATTTCATATCCATTATTAGTTCGTAGAAATACTTTATTTTTACCAATTGCTAATACTTCAACGTATGTTCCTTTAGTATATTCAAATAATCCATACTTTTTCCCTATCTCTAAAATAGTTCCATTACTTGCTGTTGCTGTTGTTTTCATATTGTTTAAATTTTATAGTTTTCTACTCGTTTAATCCACTCAAAATAAGCCTTAGCGTGTTCATTATCGCTATGAGTTGCTGTAATTTTATCTTTAAACTCTTGCATAGTTCCTTTGAAGCATCCGCAAACTATCTGTTCAATTTCATCATTCCAATAGTAGGTTGTTTGTGAATTTCTTGATCCTATTTTAGGGGATATAATTCTTTCAGGATTTGATTTGAAATTATTGCAGGAATCGCAGGAATTGCAGGAATCGCAGGACTTGCAGGAATCGCAGGACTTGCAGGAATTGCAGGAATTGCAGGACTTGCAGGAATCGCAGGAATTGCAGGAATAGCAGTTAAAACAATTAACGCAATTTTTACAATTAATCAGATTAGCATTTTCAGCTTGGTTTTTGCTGTATAAATCGCAATCCCATCTATTATTGTTGGAATCAGTCCAATATCCGTTTATTTTTTTCATATTATTTACCTTTTTTGATTCCTTTTTGACTAAAGTACACTCCATAAACAGGTCTATTATTTCTAGTTTCAAGTATTCTAGTAATTGCTAAAATAGCCTCTGACAGATTATTTAAGGTTTTACTATCTTTCCCCTTATTTGGGTTTACAGTAATAGTAGAATTACTTAAAGTATTATTTACAATTGGAGCTTCCTTTTCGTTTAGCTTCTCAATTAATTGTTTCTTTGTTAATTTGTTTAGATTTTCCATATTGTTTATTTTAAGTTAATACTTTCAGTTGATGGAAGTGGCATCCAATGGGTTACGTTTTCTATTTCGTAATCGTCTGTTCCATAGAAACAATCAAATTCGCTTCCGTCTAAAGTTCCCGAATAACATCTTCCAACGTGTTGATGTTTCTTATTGTTTAATAATAACATAAAATCACTTCTAAGTCCGTCCCAATGCCCTGATTCGTAACATGGCAGTAAATGTCTTTTCTCCACACTTATCCACTGATTAGCGTCTTGAAAACCTTTGATGTAGGCTTTTCTAGCTTCTGGAAATGAATATAATTCCATAGCTTGTTTTTCTAGTTCTGTCATTTTATCTGTCATTTAAAGGTTTAACTTTTTTCTTAACTCCATTTACTGTTATTTCTTTTATGCCGCCTATTCCATCATTAGTCCAACGTATTTCATCCATAATAGAATAAGTAGGATATTCTCCCGTTTTGTCCTTGATAGCTTCATTGGCCTCTAAAACAAAGTAAAAAGATTCTACAATGTCAGATAATAAAGTTTTGTAGTTATCCTTTGTCATTAGCTTTGAAATATCTCCTATGGTTTTAATACTGTGTTTCTTTTTCATTTTAGTAGGGTTTTATTAGGTGTAAATTTAAAATTGAATCCGAATATAGTTATCACAAAACTACCGTAACCAACACCAATATAAAGTATAGGCAAATGATAGCTTTCAGGAAACTCTTTTGTTTTCCCCCAATGTCTTTTTAATGTTACTTTCATACCTCCTTAGTTTTAGTTTTTTATACCTTCTTATTTTTATTTAACATTGCTTTTTCTTTCTTGGCATTCTTGGAACTTTGTTCATTTTAGTAGGGTTTTAACATTTACATTTAGGGCATATTTCTCCAGTACTTACCATTTTTACCATTTCATAACAGTTGTAGCATTTTTCTAACTTAGGCGTTATAGAATCCTCTAGGCATTGAATGGCGATGTCTAAGGCTTGGATTAATTCTTGTTTAGGTTCTAAAAATCCTGCATAATTCGTTTTAATACAATCATTATACCTTTCTAAAATCTCTTTTGCTTCATTTAAGTTCATAGGTTTATTTTTTGTCACTAATTATACTTCTTCTAAATTCAGGATTTACCCTAGCTTTTATTTGGTCTTGAATATCTAGTTTTTTGCTTTCAAGAAAACCCATTATTTTATAAGGATTCATTTTATAAGATGATGAATTTACTCTGTATGTACCATCCTTTTCTTCTACTAATAAAAAATAAGCTTCATCATTTTCTGCTATTTTCTTATTTAATAGCTTTTCGAATTGTTCTTCTTCTTTCTTTGTCATATTATTTAGTTTAAATTGTTTCGTTAATATTCCATATTTTAAAAGGTAAATACTTCCTACAAATATCCGCTGTTAGTTGTTGGTTTTCTTTTTCAGCAGTATAAGAAGCAGCGGCAGCATAAGCGGCAGCATAATAAGCAGCAGAAGCATAATAACCAGCATAAGCGGCAGCATAAGCGGCAGCATAAGCAGCAGAAGCGTCATAAACAGAAGCAGCAGCATAAACATAAGCGGCAGCATAATAAGCAGCATCTAACTCTTCTCTACTTGCTTTACCTTTTCCAAATTTTATAGCTATTTTTACAGCTTTTATACTTCTTTCATCTTTCATTAAGTGAATAACAGTTTTAGCGCAATAGCCTTTTGCCAAAGTCAATCTTTGTAAGTCATCAGGATTAGTTTTAGCAAATAGCCATAGCAACCAATCACCACGATGACAAGTTTTGTATATTTCTTTCCACGATTTATCAGCTGCCCATTCTAAAGCATCTTCACAAGCGTCAATCTTTATTAATAGTTGTTTCATAATTTTTAAATTGTTTCGTGTTTTTCTATTACTTCAAATATACTATCCCTTTCGTGTTCATATCCATCATAATTTTCCATAGCTAATTTCAAAGCCTCCAACAGCTCCTTTTTATCTTCTGCTGCTAATTTCGCGTGAGCTAGGAAGCCTTCTGTAAAACCCTTCCTTGCATCTGCGTTAAAATCATATTGTATATCTTCTTTTAAACGGTTAGGAAACTTTTCCAAAGCCTTTCTCTCTGCTAATTTCTGTAAATTCATCATTTCGTTACCTATTTTAATTACATTTTGTATGACCTCTAAAGGGGTTTCTGATAGAGTTTTCCTTGCGTATTTTGATTTCATTTTCTTAAAGGCTTAAGCATTAAATAAACAATAATTGAAGTAACTAATGCTGTAATAATAGAATAGATTATTCCCATTTCGTATAGTTTATTCGTTAATAATTACTTCATCCACTCCGTATTTCTCGGCTATTTCTTTTAGAGATAGTTTTAAGGTAGTTTTATCTAATGCAGGGTCGGTGGTTCTATATTCATCGTATAAAGCTACATAGCAAAAGATGCCTTTTTCAAACATATATAGCTTGTCGTCATTATGCAAAGCAGCGCATCTTTTGTTTATAATTGCGATAAAAGTTGCTTTAATCCACCTAATGTCTTCACTATTATACCTCACCCAAACTTCATCCCCATAAACAGGTTCTTTTTTAATGGTTAATACTAGTTCAAATCTATTTTTAAGGTAATAAAAATCATCACCTTTTAGTTTTAGTTCAAGTTCAATAACTATTTCAACTTCATAAACTTTACCCCGCTCTAAAAAATTAGATGAGAATCTACTACTCATACACCTCACCATATCACCTACTTTGAAGTCTGTTTGTTGTTCTTTTGTTTTCATAATTTTAGTTTTAAATTGTTAATAATTACTTCATCCACTCCTTTATTTAATCAAT
>Ga0315284_10001768_pt1 | contig 30810 bp, 38 predicted proteins | sample YL17G09_16_MG_FD_203696 | JGI IMG/M metagenome (GOLD analysis project Ga0315284, IMG submission 203696) | Sediment microbial communities from Yellowstone Lake, YNP, Wyoming, USA - YL17G09_16 | ecosystem: Environmental > Aquatic > Freshwater > Lake > Sediment | place: USA: Wyoming | collected...
CAGCCCGGCGAGCGGGTCCGGCTCTCCTGGCAGATCGAGCACACGTTCGCGGTCGAGCCGTCGGTCGTGCCGACGGACGAGGAAGAGGAGATGCAGCCATGAGCGAGCATCACCGCCTCTTCCTCGATGCCGAGGCGGTGATCCTCGTGGCTGTCTCGCACGTCGTGGTCCGGTGGCGGCGCCCATGACCACCCCGCTGTCGCGGCGCGAGTTCCTCCGGCACACGGGTATCGGGATCGGCGCGCTCTCGCTCGGCTCGCTGCTCGCGGCGTGCGGCTCCGGGGCGACCCCCGGCTCGACCTTCAGCAGCGAGCCGGCGCGGATCCTGAACTTCGCCAACTGGCCGCTCTACATCGACAAGGCGAGGAAGCCCGACGGCACGAAGTACAGCCCGTCGCTCGAGGAGTTCACGCGGAAGACGGACATCCTGGTGAACTACCGGGAGGTCATCCCCGATGGCGAATGGTTCTTCCAGCAGATCGAGCCGCGCCTGGCCGCCGGGGAGCCGACCGGCTGGGATCTGATGGTGATCACGAACGGGATCACCCTCACCAAGATGAAGCGGCAGGGCTGCCTCGTCGAGCTGCCTTCGGACCTGCGGCCGAACTTCGACCGGCACGCCGGCGACTTCGTGAAAGACCCGCCCTACGACCCGGGGAACCGGTTCACGATGGCCTGGCAGTCGGGGATCACCGGCATCGCCTACGACCCCGACCTCACCGGCCGGCCGATCACGAGCCTGCGCGATCTGTTCAGCGACGAGTTCGCCGGTAGGGTCGGGATGTTCGGCGACATCGTCGACATGCCGAACATCGCACTGCTCGCTCAGGGCATCATCCCCGAGACGTCGACCGAGGAGAACTGGCAGAAGGCGGCGGACCTCCTGATCCGTCAGAGGGACTCCGGCGTCTTGCGCGAGTACTACCAGTCGAACTACATCCCAGCGCTCGCGAACGGAGACATCGCGATCACGATGGCGTGGTCGGGCGACGTATTCGCGGCGAAGATCCTCGGGAAGATCTCGTCGAAGATCCGGTTCGTCGTCCCCGACGAGGGCGCGTTGCTGTGGACCGACAACATGTGCATCCCGAAGGGCGCGCAGCACCTCTCGGATGCGATCACCTATATGGACTACGTGTACGAGCCGGCAGTCGCGGCCCAGATCGCGCAGTTCGTGAACTACATCACGCCGGTCCCCACCGCCAAAGCGGTCATCGAGGAGATGGCGGGCGAAGCGAACGACCCGGCCGAGGCGGCGCGCTTGCGCGAGGTGGCGGAGAGCTCGCTCGTGTTCCCGACACCGGACATCACCGCGGGTCTGCACACCTACCGGGAGCTGAAGACGGAGGAGGAGTCCGCGCTGTGGGACGAGCTCTTCCCTCCGATCTACTCCGGGGCGTCCGCGCCCAGGGGCGCGTGAAGGGCTTCGCGAGCTCGCCCCGATCTGGCTATCTACCTGCGGAAACGTCGCCTCCGAACGTTGACGCCCAAAGGGGCCACGATATACTTCGCGCGCCCATGGCCGGACGAAGCGGGGATGCATGGAAGGGCGTGGGCACGGCGTGGGCGCTCACTGGAACGCTCGCGGCGGGCATCCTCGTTTGGGGCGGCGTCGGCTACCCCCTCGATCGATGGATTGGGTTCGAGTACCTGTTCCTGCCGATCGGGATGCTGATCGGCGCCTGCGTGTCCATCTACCTCGTGTATCTGACGTATGGCAAAGATCGCTGAGCGACCGGAACTCGGCCTGGTGCGAGGGGCGCTTCCGCCCTCGCTCCTCTCTGTACCCGTTGCCTTCCTCGGCGGCTGGGTCTTCGGTGGGCCCGGCATCGGATCCTCCGCGGCGATCGGGGTCGCGATCGTCGGTCTGAACTTCTGCGCGAACGGCGTCTCGCTCGCGTGGGCGTCCACGGTCTCGCTGAGGGTCCTGCGTATCGTCGCGCTCGGTGGGTACGTCGTGCGCATGGGCATCATCGTCGCGGTGATGTTCGCGCTGAACAGCCTGCCTTGGTTCTCGCCTCTGGCTTTCGGATGGGCGCTCGTGGCCGCGACGGTGTTGCTGCTCGCCCACGAAGCGCGGCTCGTGCTCCTGGGTGTCGGTAGTGCTCTGCAGATCCCACCGGACCCGGCCGCACTTCGTACGGCCGAGGCCCTAGCCGCTCGGGAGGCCTAGCTCGATGCTCGGCAGCGTCCTATCGGGTCTGTCCAAGCCGCCGCAGGGCTTCCAGCCGCCCGGCACCGACATCTTCGACTACACCAAGTCGTGCCTGATCGGGCACGGCTCCTATTGCGTGACGAAGGTCACCTTCCTGATGCTGGCGTCGTTCGTCCTGATCGGCATCCTGTTCCTGCTCGCGTTCCGACGGCCCAGGATCGTGCCCCGCGGGCTGCAGAACGTCTTGGAGTCGATCATCGAGTTCATCCGGAACGGCATCGTGGTCGAGGTCATGGGTCCTGACGGCCTGCCGTTCCTCCCGTTCCTCTCGACCATCTTCCTCTTCGTCTTCGTGAACAACATCTTCTCGATCATCCCCGGCATCCAGTTCCCGCCGACCGCCAGGATCGCGATTCCGTTCTTCCTCGCGATCGTCGTCTGGTTCGTCTTCAACATCGTTGGGATCGTGAAACAGGGCGGGTGGCACTACCTGAGGAATGAGCTGTTCCCACAAGGGTTGCCTCGGTGGCTATACCCGTTCATGGCTGTGATCGAGTTCGTCGTCGTGTTCGTGTTCCGCCCGGTGACACTCGCCCTCCGACTCCTCGGCAACATGCTCGCGGGTCATCTGATGCTCGCGGTGCTGTTCACGCTCACGTGGTACCTGCAGTGGAAGGCCATCACCATCCCGATCGCGGTTGGCTCGTTCACGCTCGGGGTCTTCATCACCGCACTCGAGGTGCTGGTCGCGGTGCTTCAGGCGTACATCTTCACGATCCTGACGGCCGTCTACATCGGCGAAGCCATCCACGGACAGCACTAGGAGGTAAGGAAGCATGGCGAACCTCATCGGCCTGCTAGCTGCGACGAGCGGGAACCTCAGCTCGATCGGCAAGGGCCTCGTGTACGGGCTCGGGACCATCGGGCCGGGCATCGGCATCGGCTACCTGGTCGGCAAAGCGATCGAATCGATGGCGCGACAGCCGGAAGCACGCGGCATGGTGACGACGTGGATGTTCATCGGTATCGCGTTCATCGAGCCCTTGTACCTGATCGGCTTCGTGCTCTTCTTCATAATCAAGTAGGGGGTCGGAATGCTGCATCTTGCCGTGCTCGCGGCCGAAACGAAGAACCCGATCTGGCCACCAGATCCGGCCGAGCTGATCTACGGTTCGCTCGCGTTCCTCCTGACGTTCGCGGTGCTCGCGAAGTTCGCCTTCCCGGCGCTGAACAAGATGCTCGCCGAGCGCTCCGGGAAGATCCAGGGCAACCTCGAGAAGGCGGAGCAGGTCCGCACGCAGGCCGAGGAGGAGCTCGCCGAGTACCGACGGCAGCTGGCCGGAGCTCGCGGCGAGGCCAACCGCATCATCGAGGAAGCCCGCAGGACCGCCGACCAGCTCCGCCGCGACCTCGCGGCCAAGGCCGAGCAGGAGGCGCAGGCGACGGTCGCTCGGGCCCAGGAGGAGATCCGAGCCGAGCGCGATCGCGTCTTCCAGGAGCTCCGTGTTCAGGTCGGCGAGATCGCCGTCGATCTCGCCGGGCGCGTCGTCGGGCGTTCCCTCGACGCGTCGGCCCACGCGCGGCTGATCGACGAGTACATCGACCAGGTCGGGACGTCGGGGAACGGGCGGAGCTGAGTTGGCTGCCGAGAAGATCGCCCTCGTCCGGGGCTACGCGGAGGGGCTCTTCGCCATCGCCGAGGCGGAGGGTGAGCTCGCCGCGTTCGAGGACGAGCTGTTCTCGTTCGCGAAGTCGCTGGAGCGGGAGACGAAGCTCCGCGAGGCGCTGACCGACCCCGCGCTGCCGGCCGAGGAGAAGAAGGGCCTGATCCGGGACCTGATGGGCGACCGCGCAGCTCTGCTCACGGTCAATGTCCTAGGCCTGGTCGTCGAGCAAGGGCGCGCGAGGGACCTTGGCGGGATCATCGAGGAGCTTATCCGGTTGGCGGCCGAGCGGCGCCAGCACGTCGTGGCCGAGGTCCGCTCGGCCGTCCAGCTCGACGAGCGGCAGCGCGAGCGGCTGGCCGCAGCGCTCTCGAGGGCCACCGGTCGGGCGGTCGAGGTGAAGGTCGTTGTCGATCCGACCGTGGTCGGCGGCGTGGTGGCGAAGATCGGCGACGAGGTGCTCGACGGCACTCTGCGGACGCGCTTGACCGAGGCGCGGCAGCACCTGTCGGGCGTGTGAACGGATCGAATAGGGGACTTGTGACGACATGGCGGAGCTGACTTTCGACCCCCAGACCATCGCGGAGGCCCTCCGCAAGAACGTCGAGAGCTGGAAGCCTTCGGTCGAGCGCGAGGAGGTCGGCCGCGTCGTGGAGGCCGGTGACGGCATCGCCCGCGTGAAGGGTCTGCCGCGCGCGATGGCGAACGAGCTGCTCGAGTTCCCCGGCGGCGTGATGGGCCTCGCCGCGAACCTCGACGAGGACGAGATCGGATGCATCATCCTCGGGGAGTCCGACCACATCGAGGAGGGCGACCTGGTCAAGCAGACCGGGCGGATCCTCTCGGTGCCGGTCGGGGACGGGTTCCTCGGACGCGTGATCGACCCGCTCGGCAACCCGCTCGACGGCAAGGGCCCGATCCAGGTGGAGGACACGCGGGACCTCGAGATCCAGGCTCCCTCGGTGGTCGCCCGCCAACCGGTGAAGGAGCCGCTGCACACCGGCACGACCGCGATCGACGCGATGACGCCGATCGGGCGCGGCCAGCGCGAGCTCATCATCGGCGACCGCCAGACGGGGAAGACGGCCATCGCCGTCGACGCGATCATCGCCCAGCGAGACGACTGGGCAAGCGGCGATCCGAAGAGACAGGTGCGCTGCATCTACGTCGCGGTCGGCCAGAAGGCCTCGACGGTGGCCGATGTCGTGGGAACCCTCCGCGAGAACGGCGCCCTCGACTACACCGTTGTGGTGAACGCCTCGGCGTCGGATCCGGCGCCCTTCCAGTACATCGCGCCGTACGCGGGTGCGGCCCTCGGTGCCTACTGGATGTACAAGGGGCTGCACGCGCTTGCCATCTACGACGACCTGTCCAAACAGGCCACCGCGTACCGCACCCTGTCGCTGTTGCTCCGCCGCCCACCGGGGCGCGAGGCCTACCCGGGCGACGTCTTCTACCTGCACTCCCGACTCCTGGAGCGCGCCGCGAAGCTCTCGGACGAGCTGGGTGGCGGTTCGCTCACAGCGCTCCCGATCGTCGAGACCAAGGGCGGTGACGTGTCGTCGTACATCCCGACGAACGTCATCTCGATCACCGACGGCCAGATATACCTGGAGCCCGACCTGTTCTTCGCCGGCGTCCGCCCCGCGATCAACGTCGGCATCTCCGTTTCTCGTGTGGGCGGCAATGCGCAGATCAGAGCCATGAGGAAGATCGCCGGTCGTCTGCGGATCGACCTCGCGCAGTACCGAGCCCTGGAGGCGTTCGCACAATTCGGCTCCGAGCTCGACAAGGCGTCGCAGCAGCAGCTCGCGCGCGGCGCCCGGGTGGTCGAGGTCCTCAAGCAGCCGCAGTACCGACCGGTGCCGGTCGAACGGCAGGTGCTCCACATCTGGGTCGCCACCGGTGGCCACCTCGACGACTACCCCGTGGAGGACGCGAAGCGCTTCGTCGAAGGGTTCGCGGAGTACGTCGAGACGCGTCACCCGGAGGCGATCCGGGCGATCGGCGAGAGCGGTGACCTCTCCGAACGGACCGAGAGGGTCCTGAAGGAAGCGCTCGAGACCTTCGAGGCGACCTTCGTGCCCACCGGGGGGGGCGGCGGCAGTGAATCTGCGGCCGGCGAGGGCAGTGCGCCCGACCAGGTCAAGCGCGACGTCGGCTGGGAACGGATGTCGGCCGTCGAGGATGAGCCGCCGCCCCCGCCGAAGCGCGAGGAGATGCATCGGGAGCGAGAGGAGGAGACGGGGTCGCTCGGCGATGTCGATGCCCCGTCCTCCGGGTAGCGGATGGCCGCCAAGCTCCGCGTCGTCCGTCGGCGGATCCGTTCGGTCCAGTCGACCATGAAGATCACCAGGGCGATGGAGCTCATCGCCGCGTCCCGCATCGCGAAGGCGCAGCAGCGGGTCGAAGCCGCACGTCCCTACGCGGAACTTCTCACGCGCGCGATGGAGGACGTCGCGCGGCATACAGGGTCCCTCGCACACCCGCTCCTCGAGGAGCGGGAAACGCCGGAGCGAGCCGGGGTGTTGCTGGTGACGTCCGACCGAGGGCTCGCCGGTTCGTACAACGCGAACGTCCTGCGTCTCGCGGAGGGCCTGATGCGCGAGATCCGCGGGCGCGGGCTGGAGCCGACCGTCTACGTCTGCGGCAAGAAGGGCATCTCGTATCTGCGGTTCCGCGGCGTGCCGCTCGAGGGCACATGGTCGGGCTTCAGCGAGGTGCCACCGTTCTCGGCTGCCGACGGGATCGGCCGCCGACTGATCGACGACTTCGCGGAGCGGAGGATCGACGAGCTCCACACGGTCTTCACGGACTTCCGCTCAGCGTTCACGCTCAGGCCGGCGGTGAAGCGGTTCCTCCCGGTCTCGCCGGAGGAGGTGCGGGAGTTCAAGGGGCGGCCGCATACGGAGTACATCTTCGAACCGGCGCCGGACGTCATCCTCGGCGAGCTGCTGCCGCAGTACGTCGTCACGAAGGTGTACGCGGCGCTGCTCGAATCGGCGGCGTCGGAGAACGCGGCCAGGCGCCGCGCGATGAAGGCGGCCACGGACAACGCGGAGGATCTCATCAAGGTCCTGACCCGCCAGGCGAACCGCGCCCGGCAGGACGAGATCACTGGGGAGATCATGGAGATCGTCGGCGGGGCCGAAGCCCTCGCCGAGGCGGTGGGGGAGTAGCGAACGATGATCGAGAGCGAGCACGCGAAGGGACGGGTGGTCCGGGTCATCGGCCCGGTGGTGGACGTCGAGTTCCCGCCGGCCGAGCTGCCCGAGATCAACACCGCGCTGAAGATCGACATCACGCTCGGCGGCAGAACCACCACCATCACGTGCGAGGTCGCTCAGCACATCGGAGACTCGACCGTGCGCGCGATCGCGCTGAAGCCGACCGACGGTCTCGTGCGCGGCTCGCCGGTCGAGAACACGGGTGAGCCGATCCGGGTGCCGGTCGGCGAGGGAGTGCTCGGGCACGTCTACAACCTGCTCGGCGAGCCCCTCGACACGACGTCCGACCAGATCCATCCGAGCGACTGGTGGCCGATCCACCGCGAGCCGCCCCCGTTCGAGGATCTCGAGCCGAAGTCGGTCATGCTGGAGACGGGCATCAAGGTGATCGACCTGCTCGAGCCCTACGTGCAGGGCGGCAAGATCGGCATGTTCGGCGGCGCGGGCGTCGGCAAGACGGTCATCATCCAGGAGATGATCCGCCGTCAGGCGGAGCAGCACGGCGGGGTGTCGGTGTTCGCCGGGATCGGCGAGCGCACACGTGAGGGCAACGACCTGTTCCTCGATATGACTCGGTCGGGCGTCATCGAGAAGACGGTGCTCGTGTTCGGCCAGATGGACGAGCCGCCGGGCGTGCGTCTGCGCGTGGGCCTGTCGGCGCTCACGATGGCCGAGTACTTCCGCGACGTCGAGCGCAAGGACGTGCTCCTGTTCATCGACAACATCTTCCGGTTCACCCAGGCCGGCTCCGAGGTATCGACCCTGCTCGGCCGCATGCCGTCCGCCGTGGGCTACCAGCCGGATCTGGCAGGGGAGATGGGCGCGCTGCAGGAGCGGATCACCTCGACGAAGGGCCGGTCGATCACCTCTCTGCAGGCGATCTACGTGCCGGCCGACGACATCACCGATCCGGCGCCGCATACGGCGTTCGCGCACCTCGACGCCACCACGGTGCTCAACCGTGACATCGTGGCCCTCGGGATCTACCCGGCTGTGGACCCGCTCGACTCGACCTCACGGATCCTCGACCCCCGGTACGTCGGCGAGGAGCACTACGCCGTCGCGCGGCGCGTGCAGGAGATCCTGCAGCGCTACAAGGACCTCCAGGACATCATCGCCATCCTCGGCGTGGACGAGCTCTCCGAGGAGGACAAGGTCATCGTCGCCCGAGCGCGCAAGATCCAGCGGTTCCTCTCACAGCCGTTCTTCGTGACGGAGCAGTTCACCGGCATCCCCGGGAAGTACGTGCCGGTGGACGAGACGGTCACCTCCTTCAAGGCGCTCTGCGAGGGTGAGTACGACCACCTGCCCGAACAGGCCTTCCTGCTGGTCGGCGGCATCGAGGAGGCCGTGCAGCAAGCGAAGCAGATCGAGGCGGTCGCGTAGCGATGGCTCTCGAGGTCCGCATCGTGACACCCGAGCGCGAGGTCTGGTCCGGGGAAGCCCGGCTGGTGATCGCACGCGGCGTCGAAGGCGACGTCGGCGTCCTCGTGAACCACGCGCCCCTCCTGGTCCGCCTCGCGATCGGGCCGCTCCGAATCCTGCGAGAGGGCGAGGAGATCTCCTCTGTCGTCGACGGCGGCTTCATGCACGTGACGAGCGAGGGTGGGGCCACACGCGTGGACGTGCTGGTGCCGACGGCCTCGCTCCGATCCGAGATCGACCCGGAGCTCGAGCGGCGTCGGGCGGAGGAGATGGAGCACCGGCTCGCCGAGAGGGAGGACGCTGAGGCGAAGACCGAGCTCGAGAGGGCGCTGGCCCGCGTCAAGCTGCTGGAGTGACCCTCAGACCGGAACCCCGACCGACCGTCCGGGTCGTCGGAGGAACGGCCTGGTGGTTGCGACATCGCAGGATCCCCGACACCTAGAATCGAGGCGGGATGGACCGACTCGTCGTGGATGGCGGCACGCGCCTGGAGGGCTCCGTGCGCATCTCCGGTGCCAAGAACTCGGCGCTGAAGCTGATGGCCGCGTCGTTGCTAGCGCAGGGCCGCACGGTGCTGCGCAACGTCCCAAGGATCCAGGACTGCATCACGATGGGCGAGGTGTTGGCCCACCTGGGCGCCGGGGTGGCGTGGGACGGCGAGACGCTGTCGATCGAGACGACCCATGTACGACCGCTCGAGACGCCCTACGAGCTCGTGAGCCGGATGCGGGCATCGATCATCGTGCTCGGGCCGTTGCTCGTGCGGTTCGGCTCGGCGCGGGTCGCGATGCCGGGAGGCTGCAACATCGGCTCTCGGAAGATCGATCTGCACATCCGCGGGCTGGGGCGGATGGGCGTTCGGTTCTCCTCGGAGCACGGGTTCCTCCTCGGCAGGGTCGAAGGCCGCTTGCGGGGCACCGTCGTCTCGCTCGACTTCCCGAGCGTCGGCGCGACCGAGAACGTGCTCATGGCCGCCGTCGGCGCGAGCGGCACGACGGTGATCGAGAACGCCGCGCGCGAACCCGAGCTATCGGACCTCGCTGCCTTCCTCACGTCGATGGGCGCGAGGATCGAAGGCGTTGGCACCCCGACCATCGAGATCGAGGGAGTGGAGGCCTTCACCGCCGTCGAGCACACGGTGATCCCGGACCGCATCGAGGCCGGCACGTTCGCGATCGCCGCATGTGTCACCGGCGGCCGCGTGGTGCTCGAGAGCGCGCGGGCCGGTCACATGGATCTCGTGCTGGCGAAGCTCGCCGACTGCGGGGCTGACATCCTCGCGACCGAGCGCGGGATCACGGTCGGCCTCGAGGGCCGTGCCAAGGCTGTCGATTTCGTGACGCTTCCGTATCCGGGGTTCCCGACGGATCTCCAGCCGCAGATGATGGCGCTGCTGGCCTCGGCGGAGGGCACGAGCATCGTGACCGAGAACGTCTTCGAGAGCCGGTTCATGACGGTCGACGAGCTGAACCGGATGGGCGCCGACATCCGGACGGAGGGGCACCACGCGGTGATCCGTGGGATCGATCGGCTATCGGCCGCGCCGGTTCGCGCGCTCGACATCCGCGCCGGCGCCGCGATGGTGCTCGCCGCGCTCGGCGCCGACGGCGTCACGGCGATCGAGGACATATACCACGTGGACCGCGGCTACCAGGACTTCGAGGCGAAGCTCGTTGCGCTCGGCGCCGAGGTCCGTCGCGAGCGGGAGCCGACCCCCGCCCTCCCGTGACCGGTCGTTCCCAGCGGTATCTGGCGATGGCGATCCTCGCCGCGTTCGCCTTGGCGACGCCGAGCTCCTCTGTGGCTGTGATGCCGATCCTTGATCGAGGCGTGCTCGTGGTACTCGTTCCTGGCGCGTCGTTCGAGCGACTGGTATCCGTCCCGGAGGTGCGGGCGCTCGCGCGGGCCGGCGGAGCCGCGTTGATGAGCTCGCGCACCTCGCTCCCGCAGCTCCTCGGCGAGGCGTTTCCGAAGTCCGAGACGTATCCGCTCCCGAGCGCGACCACGGATCTCCGCTTCGAGATCCTGGAGTTCGGACTCGGTCCTGCGCCGGACCCGTGGTCGGAGTTCGGGATCGACATCCGACGTGAGGTCGCGGAGTTCGACCGCGTCGGGGAGGTGATGGTCGTCGTCGCATCGTCGTCGGAGTCACCCACGATGCTGGTCGCCAAGGACGAGCTGACGCCGTTGATCGTGGCGAGCGGACCGGCCGGCTCGCTCTTCTCGTCCACGGGGGCGCTTCACACGCTGGCGTCGGACACGACTCGGCGAACCGGCGTCGTGTCCGACGAGGACGTGGTTCCAACCATCCTCGGTTTCGTCGGGCACACGTTCGGCGGGAATCCTCAGCCGGAGGGCCTCACGGGATCGATCCTCCGTGTTGTGGACGCGCCGCCGCCGTTCGAGCTGCACGAGCGGTACTTGGCGCAGCGGCGGATGTCCGTGCCGATCGGGATCGCGGCCGGGCTGTACGTGACGCTCGCCGGGCTGTTCGGGTTCGTGCTGCTCGGGCTCGGGCGTCGCGTTCCTCCGCGGCTCGCGCACTTCGCCGCGTGGCTCGCGATGGCCGTGCCGGTGCTCGGTGTCACGCTCCTCGCTGCGGGGCATCTGCCGACGCTCTCGTACGCGACCGTGGTGCCGTTCCTGATCGGTGTGACGGCCGTGGGCACGCTCGCGTTCGTGCCGCTCCGGCGGTTCGGCGCGCTGGTCCCACCGGCGGCGATCGGTGCAGCGGTGCTCGCGTACTTCGTGGTCGAGGCGGCGCTCGGGTGGACGGCCGCGCTCACCCCTCTCCACGGGGGTTCAGAGCTCGACGGTGGGCGGTTCTACGGTCTACCGAATGCCTTCATAGGCCTGCTGATCGGTGCGTCGCTCTACGTCGCCCATCGGATGAACACGATCGTGGGGTTCGTCCTGATCGTGGCGGTCGCGCTCTTCGCCGGATTACCGGGGATCGGCGCGAACCTCGGCGGAGCGGTCGCGTTGTTCGCGGCGGCAGGGCTGTGGCTCTCGCAACGCCGGCTCGGGCGGATCGGGTGGAAAGGCGCGGTCCTTACGGCTGTGATCGTGGTCGTGGGTGTCGTCATCGTCTTGCTCGCCCACCGCTTCCTGACGTCGTCGCCCACGCACATAACGCGCTTCGAGGAGTCTCCCGGGGGACTGGGGGGCATGTGGGGGACGTTCACCGACCGGCTGCTGGTCGGCTGGCGCCTGATCGTGCTGAACCCGTTCGCCCTCGTACCGGTGCTGGGCCTCCCGGTCGTCCTAGTCGTGCTGCTCCGCCCGCCCGCTCCGCTCCGGGGGCCGCTCGCCGCCCATCCGGAGTGGCGTGACGCCCTCCTCGTGACGATCCTCGCTAGCATGGTCGCCTACGTCGCGAACGACAGCGGCGCGGCGGCCTGCGGTCTCGGTTTCGCGCTCGGCCTCGGGGGACTCTTCTACGTGTCGCTGATCGAAGGAACGTGGAAGATGGCGGCGACATGAGCGAGTACGTGCCCCCACGGCCCGACAGCATGCACGCGATCCCGCCGCTCCCGTTCGCTTCGGTCGAGGAGCGGCCGAAAGCGACCTGGCGGTGGTGGGAGGCGATCGGCGTCTACCTGCTCGGGTTCGTTCTCTCCGGCTTCGCGGCGATGCCGCTCGTGTTGGCGATCCACTCTGAGGGGCTCGCGATGTTCATGGCCTCGGCGGCATCAGCGATCGTGATCGTCGGCGTCTTGCTGTCCTGGCTATGGCGTTTCCACCCTACATGGCGTGGAGCGATCGGGTTCCCGAAGCAGGTGTGGCCGGAGGTCCGGGCCGGTGTCGTCGTCGGTGGCCTGCTGTACCCGGCCATGGTGTTCGGGTTCGGGCTCGTGTTGACGCTGCTCCTGGATGCGATAGCCGGGAAGACCGTCACGGTGCCGGAACAGCTCCCGTCGCACCTGTCGGCGGCAGGCACGGTCGTCGGTGTCGTCTACATCGTCGTGATCGCGCCGATCCACGAGGAGCTGTTCTTCCGAGGGATCCTCTACCGGGGGATCCGTGATCGCTACGGCGTGTGGCTCGGGATCCTCGGGTCGAGCCTCGCGTTCGGCCCGATCCACTACATCCCAGGGCCGTTGATGGGCAACCTGCTACTGATGAGCGTGATGGCCTGCGTGGGCGGCGCACTCGCCTACCTGTACGAGCGGCGCGGCAACGTCGTTGCGAACATGATTGCGCACGCGACGTTCAACACGATCGGGTTCGCGTTGATCGTGTTGCTGAGATGAGCGCCGGCTCCACGTGATGAGTAGCGGACTACCGGAGGGGAGGGATGTGGGGTGGCGACGTTCCCGAGCGACGACTGGCTGAGGACCTACCGGGAACACATCAACGACTCAGCCGACTACCACGAAGCGGCGACCGACTGGGAGGGAGACATCTCCTTCGTCTTCGAGGCCGAGCCCGACAAGTGTGTGCCGGTGGACCTCTGGGCGTGGCTCGACCTCTGGCACGGCGAGTGCCGGGACGCGCACATGGTCGCCGCCGATGAGGGTGGCAAAGCCCGGTTCGTGATCCGTGCGCCGTACTCGCGGTGGAAGGAGGTACTCGGGGGCGACCTCGACCCCGTGAAGGGGATGATGCAGGGCAAGCTGAAGGTGCTCGGCGACCTACCGACGATCATCCGGTACGTGCGCGCGGCGAACGAGCTCGTGCACCTCACGACGACGGTGCCGACCGAGTTCCTCGACGAGCGCTAGGCTCCGGTTCCGAGAACCGGGCGCGGAGGGAGGGAGCGCGTGAGGGCGGTCGTCTACGAGGGGGTCGGCAGGGTCGCGGTCGCGGACGTGCCGGACCCCGTCATCGAGGATCCGCACGACGCGATCATCCGCGTCTCCACGGCCGCGATCTGCGGCTCGGACCTGCACTTCTTCCACGGCAAGGCGCCGCTCGAGCCGGGCGACACGATCGGTCACGAGGCCCTCGGCGTCGTGGAGGCGGTCGGGCCGGCCGTCGAGCGGTTCCGGCCCGGCGACCGTGTCGTTGTGTCGTTCGACATCGCCTGCGGCACGTGTTGGTTCTGCCGGAACGGGCAGACGCAGCTCTGCGAGGACTTCCGGAACCTCGGTGCCGGCATCTTCGGGGGCGGGCTCGGCGGCGCGCAGGCCGAGCTCGTGCGCGCGCCGTTCGCCGATACGAACCTGCTCGCGGTCCCTGCAGGGATGGACGACGAGCGCGCGCTGTTCGTCGGCGACATCCTCACGACCGGGTACTACGGCGCGGCGATCTCCGGCATCCGGCCGGGCGACACGGTCGCGGTCGTCGGCGCGGGGCCGGTCGGGTTCTTCTGCGTGCAGTCGGCGCTCGCGCGCGGCGCCGGCGAGGTGCTCGCGCTCGACCTTGAGCCGGAGCGGCTTGCCCTGGCCGAGGGTGTCGGCGCCGTCCCGGTGAACGTCGCCGAGCGACATGCGCAGATGGCGGTCGCCGAGCGTACCGACGGCCGTGGCGCCGACGTCGCGATCGAGGCCGTCGGGAACCTCGGCGGGCTCGACACGGCGGTCGACGTGGTTCGCCGTGGCGGCAACGTCACCGTGGTCGGGATGTTCACGAGTGAGACGGTGAACGTGCCGGTGGGCATCTGGTGGACACGGGCGCTATCGGTGCGCTTCGCCGGCGTCTGTCCGGTACACGCGTGGTGGGAGGAGGCCCTCGGCGCTGTCGCCGAGGGGCGGATCGACCCGCTGCCGATCATCTCGCACCGGCTACCGCTCGCCGAGGCCCCTCTCGGGTACGAGCTCTTCGACTCCCGCCGCGCTACGAAGGTGCTGCTCACGCCGTGAGGGTCGAGTATCTCGACGCTGAGCCCAACGGTCTCGCCGCGATACTGGGCGGGCTGATCGAGGCGAACCTGGTGCGCCACCCGCACCGTACGGAGTTGCTGAAGCCCGCGGTGATCGACATCACGGCGCCGGACGCCGAGGTGTCGGTCACAGTCCGCGTGTCGGCCGGAAAGGTCGCGATCGGCAACGGGCGCTCGGACGGGGCCTCTCATCTGCACGTGCGGGCCGACTCGCACGCGCTGCTCCTGCTCTCCTCCGTGCCGCTGCGACTCGGGTTCCCCGATCCGTTCACTGGGCCAGGGCGGGATGTCCTCGGCAAGTTGCTCAAGCGCGAGATCCGGATCGACGGGCTCGCGCTCCACCCGGGCAAGCTCGGCCGCCTGTCGAAGCTCCTGTCGGTGGAGTGATGTGCGGCGCGACCCCGCCGGCCGACCGCCGCCTACGCTCGTGCGCGGTCCTGCCGTCACTCCTCGTGGTCGTCTCGATCCTCGTCGTCGTGTTCGGAGGCTATGTGACTGCCGGCGCCCTCTCCGAGTCGGCGGGGCCGCCGGTCGCGGTCGGCGATGTGGTGCGCGTGCCGCCGCTGTCGGGCTGGGAGGTCGCACGGCGCTTCGCCGGTCCGCTGCTGGGGGTCCGGCTCACCCGCGGGGTCGGGAACCTCGACGTCTTCGCCGCGTCGTTCGGTGGCGATGCGACGGACCTCGCGCACCGATACGTGAGTGGTTCCCTCGAGCCGAACGCCGTCCGGCTGTCGGTCTCGCCCTCGACCGCGGCCGTCCGGCTGCGATCCGGCCTCGAGGGAGTGCAGCTGCACTACGTTGGGTCGTTCGGCGGCGGGCAAGCGCCGGTCGAGGGCGAGGTGACCGCGCTCGTCACGGCGTCGGGAACGGGCGTCGTCTTCGATGCCTGGGCGCCTCAGGGGCTGCTCCAGTACGTCGTCGACGACACCCGCACGATGATCCAGGACACGGTGGTGAGCTGACGTGGCCGTGCCGACATCCCCGCAGGGCAGCGTGGACGTGCGACCCCATCGGGGCCGCAGGATCCCACTTCTCCGGTTCGACCAGCCGGCGTTCTGGTTCTACGCGGCCATCGTGGTCGTCACCGGTTGGTACGCCATCTCGCGGCAGAACGTGTTCCACCACATCTCACCCTCCGGATGGGTCCTGTCGTGGGCGCTGCTGATCATCTACGCGCTACCGGTGTTCCTGGCCGTCTACTTCCTAGATCTGTACGAGCGCGAGCCGATGTCGCTCGTGATCGCCTCGCTTGTGTGGGGCGCGGTCGCGGCGACCACCCTCGCCGGCCTCGCCGACCAGGGCTGGGGTCTCGTGGTCGCCCGGCTCGGCGGCCCGGAGTTCGCCTCGCGCTGGACGGCGGCGCTCACGGCGCCGTGGGCCGAGGAGACGCTGAAGGTCGCCGGCGTCGTCCTGATCTGCCTCATCGGGCCGAGCCGGGTCGACGACATGATGGACGGGTTCGTGTTCGGGGCGATGTGCGGCCTCGGTTTTGCCGTCGTCGAAGACGTCTTCTACTTCATCGGCGTGTTCGGCGGCACGACCTCCGGCGTGTTCGAGGGCTTCTACGTGCGGGTGGTTTCGAGCGGTCTCTACGGTCACGTGATGTACACGGGCCTCGCCGGGATGGGTGTCGCGTACTTCTTCGCGCGACGCGGGGACACGTCGCTCCGACGGCGGGTCGGAGTGGGGGTGGGGCTCTTCGTGATCGCCGTCGCGGGGCACTTCCTGTGGAACTCGCCGTGGCTCGACCTGTTCCCGGCAGCGACCCACGGCGTCGGCGACTGGCTGCTGATCCCGGTCGCGGCGGCGATCAAGGGTCTGCCGCTGGTGGCGTTCGTCGTGGTCGCCGTGTGGCTGGGCAGACGGCGCGAGCGGCGGTGGCTGAAGGCCGCGCTTAGCTCGGAGGTAGATCTGCCGGGCATCTCGGCAACCGAGCTCGGGATCCTCGTCGACCCGGCCGCCCGGAAGCGCTCGGTCCGCCACATGCGGACCCGCGCGGGGGATAGGGCCGCGCGGCTGCTGAAGCGCCTGCAGCGCGAGCAGGTCAACCTCGCGATGATCCGGACGCGGAGCCCCTCCGACGACGATCCAGATCTCGTCCGGCAGCGGAAGCAGTGCAAGTCGATCCGCGACGCACTGATGGCCATGCCGGCCGCGGCGCCGGCGGGCCGACCGGGAGGCGCGATCTCCGGCTGACCCGCACCTGCTGGCCCGTCCCGAGGGCTCGCCTTGACGCACTCGTCCAGGCTGGGTAGCGTCCACCAAGGAGTTCTTGCGTATCATTGCAGTTGCATGAGGCTGCATGCAGCTCGAGGGCCGGCGGAGGGAACGCGGGTCCGAACGAGGAGGAGCGGTGCACATCCCGGACGGGTTCATCAACGCCGGCGTGTCCGCCGGCGCCGGCGTGGTCGCGGCTGGCGGCATCGGCGTCAGCCTGAGGAAGGTGGCCCGAACGATGGAGGACAGGCAGGCTCCGCTCGCCGGGCTCGTGGCGGCCTTCGTCTTCGCGATGCAGATGCTGAACTTCCCCGTGGCCGCCGGCACCAGCGGGCACTTCCTCGGCGGTGCGCTCGCAGCGGTGCTCGTCGGCCCGTGGGCGGGGGCCATCTGCGTCGCGCTCGTCCTGCTCGTACAGGGGCTGTTCTTCGCCGACGGCGGCCTGTCCGCGCTCGGGCTGAACGTCGTGAACATGGCGCTGATCGGCTGCCTCGGCGGCTACGCGGTGCTGGTGCTCGCGCGAGCGGTGCTGCCGAAGACCCGGTCGGGGGTCGTCGTGGCCTCGGCGGTCGCGGGGTTCCTATCGGTGGTGGGGGCGTCGATCGGGTTCGTCGTCGAGTACATGCTCGGCGGCGTCGGCGACGCGTCCGTCGTGACGGTGACTTCGGCGATGGTCGGGGTCCATGTGCTGATCGGCATCGGCGAGGCGATCATCACCTCGCTCACGATCGGTGCGGTGCTCGCCGTTCGACCGGACCTCGTGTACGGGGCCCGCGACCTGCTGCCGCAACTCGAGGCGCGTCCGATCCGGCCGACGGTGGGGAGGTAGTGCGGTGGACCGCAGGAACCTGCTGCTGTTCGTGATCGGCGGCCTGATCGTGGCACTCGGCCTCGCGTTCTTCGTCGGCCCGTACGCCAGCAGCTCGCCCGATGGGCTCGAGAGGGTCGCGATCGACAAGGGGTTCGCCGACACCGCCAAGGCGCACGCGCTCGGCGACGGCCCGCTCGCCGACTACGGCGTGAAGGGAGTCGAGAACGAGAAGCTCGGTACCGGTCTGTCTGGGGTCATCGGTGTGGTGGTCACGTTCGGCGTCGCGATGATCCTGTTCGGAGCCCTTCGCGTGCACCGCGCTCGACGGAAGCCGGCCCCGGCCGGCGGGACATGAGCGGACCCCACGCGCACGCGCTCTACGTCCACGGCCACACGGTCGTCCACCGGCTTGCCCCCCAGTGCAAGCTGGCGGCGCAGCTGCTGTTCGTGATGGTCGTCGTCGCGACCCCGCGCGAGGCGTTCTGGGCGTTCGCTGTGTACGCCGTCGTGGTGATCGCGCTGATCCGGCTCGCCGAGATCCCGCCTCGGTTCGTCGCGAAGCGGCTCGCGTTCGAGGTGCCGTTCATCGCGTTCGCGGTGCTGCTGCCGTTCATCGGCCGCGGGGAGCGTACCGACGTCTTCGGATTGCCGCTCTCCGTCGAGGGGCTCTGGGGCGCCTGGAACATCATCGCGAAGGCGACCCTCGGCCTCGCGGTGAGCATCCTCGTGGCGGCGACGACCACGATGCCGGAGTTCCTCCGCGGGTTCGAGCGGCTGCACCTGCCGCGGGCGTTCACGTCGACGGCGTCGTTCATGATCCGGTACTTCGACGTGATCGCCGACGAGATGCGGCGGATGAAGGTCGCCCGCGAGTCGCGCGGCTACGACCCCCGCTGGATCTGGCAGGTGAGAGCTGTGGCGGCGTCGGCCGGTGCCCTGTTCATCCGCTCGTACGAGCGCGGCGAGCGCGTGTACCTCGCGATGCTCTCGCGCGGGTACGCCGGATCGCTGCCGCGCGTCGACGAGACTCCCGCCACCGCCGCGTCGTGGCTGGCCGCGCTCTCCTTGCCCGCCGTCGCGGCGCTCGTCGCGACGATCGCCTGGGTGGCGCGATGAACCGTCCGGCGCTCGAGGTCGACGACCTGCTGTTCGCATACCCCGACGGAACCCAGGCTCTGTTCGGAGTGAGCTTCGTGATCGAGCGTGGGGAGCGGGTCGCGCTGCTCGGCCCGAACGGCGCCGGCAAGACCACGCTGGTGATGCATCTGAACGGGATCCACACCTGCCAGAAGGGCTCGGTCACCGTGGGCGGGCTCCCGGTCGTCAAGCAGAACCTGCGAGAGATCCGCCGCCGCGTTGGCATCGTGTTCCAGGACCCCGACGACCAGCTGTTCATGCCGACGGTGCGTGAGGACGTCGCCTTCGGCCCCGCGAACCTCGGGGTCCGGGGCGACGAGCTTGGGGCACGGGTGCAGGCGGCCCTGGCGGCCGTCGGGATGGACGGGTTCGCCGACCGCGCGCCGCACCACCTGAGCTTCGGCCAGCGGCGCCGCGTCGCCGTGGCAACCGTCCTCGCGATGGAGCCCGAGATCCTGGTCCTCGACGAGCCCTCCTCGAACCTGGACCCCGCCGGCCGCCGTGAGCTCGCTGGGGTCCTGACGTCGCTCGACATCACGATCCTGATGGTCACGCACGACCTGCCGTACGCGCTCGAGCTCTGCCCGCGCTCGATCGTGATGAACGGAGGGGCGCTCATGGCCGATGGCCCGACGGTCGGCATCCTCTCCAACGATGACCTGATGACCGCGAACCGCCTCGAGCTGCCGTTCGGGTTCTACCCGGCGGAGGCGATGCGGGCGGTCGGGACCGGCTAGCCGTTCAGGCGCCGGCGGCACGGCAGGCGGTGCAGAGACCGCTGATCGCGAAGTGCGTGAGGTCGGGCAGGAACCCGCGGTGTCGCGCGATCACCTCGGAAAGAGCCGACGCCTCGTCGAGCGAGAGGTCGTCTTCGGCGCCGCAGCGGGCGCACGTGAGGTGCACGTGCCCGGCCTCCTCGGCCCGGTGGTATTCGGCGCCGCCCGTCAGGTGCGCGTGGGAGATGACTCCGGCCTCCTCGAGGGTCGACAGCGTCCGGTAGATCGTGGAGGCGTTCACACCCGGCATCTCGTTCTGGACCTTCCTGACCAGGGCTGTGGGGGAGATGTGCCCCTGCGTCCGCATGATCTCGGCGACGATGGCTCGGCGCTGGGGGGTCATGCGGAGCCCCCGCTCGCGTAGCAGATCGATCACGTCCGCCGTCGTTCGCTGCTCCACGGGGCGGAGTGTAACAGCGGGTTGCACCTGCAAATGCTCCACACGGGCGCCCCGCGTCTGGAAGGATTAGGACCGGCATTCGGACGCGGAGGTACGCGATGGGTGAGTTCGTGCGGTTGGAAGTCGAGGGCGCGGTCGCCACGATCCGGCTCGACCGCCCGCCGGCAAACGCGATCGACGAGCGGCTGTCGCTGGAGATCTGGGATGCGGCGAAGGCCGTCGGGAACGATGAGGCCATCCGCGCCGCGGTGATCTGGGGTGGGGAGCGTGTCTTCTCGGCCGGCGCTGACATAGGGGCGATGGCGGACCTCGGCCCGCGCGATATCGCGCCGGTCGTGGGAGCGCTGGAGTCGGCGCTCCGCCACCTCGAGGCTGTGCCGAAGGTCGTGATCGCCGCGATCAACGGGTATGCACTGGGGGGCGGCTGCGAGATCGCACTGTGCGCGGATCTCCGGTTCGCCGCCGAGGACGCGAAGCTCGGCCAGCCCGAGATCAGTATCGGGATCGCCCCGGGCGCCGGCGGGACTCAGCGGCTGCCGCGCCTCATCGGCCTGCCGAGGGCCCGCGACCTGATCTACACGGGACGCGAGGTCGACGCCGCAGAGGCGCTCGCGATCGGCCTGGTCGACCGGGTGCTACCGCCGGCCGAGGTGTACCCGGCGGCGCTGGCGGAGGCTGCTCGGTACGCGTCCGGCCCGACGCTCGCCTACCGCGCGGCCAAGCTCGCCGTGAACGCCGCCGCGCAGAGCTCACAGGAGACCGGCCTCGAGATCGAGCGCGAGCTGTTCCGCGACCTGTTCGCCACGCGGGACCAGAAGGAGGGCATGCGCGCGTTCCTAGAGAAGCGCGAGCCGCGGTTCGAGGGCAAGTAGGACCCAGCTCTCGTGAAGGTCAGGCGGGCGACGCCGGAGGATGTGCCGGCCCTCGTGGCGCTGTTCGGGGAGCTGGACCAGATGCAGAGGGACTGGCGCGTGTTCACACCCCGTCCCGACTTCCGCGACGAGGTCCGCGAGAAGTACCAGCAGGCGGTGAGCGCCGCCGACGCTGTCGTGCTCGTGGCGGAAGAGGACTCGGAGGTCGTCGGCATGGTCTACGGCGAGGTCCACGTGCCGTCCCGCTTCTCCGACGAGAGGGCGTTGGAGCTCTCCGGCGTCGTGGCGCGGAGCGGATACCGGGGCCGGGGCATCGGCCGCAAGCTCGTCGAGGAGGCGGCGCGGTTCGCCAAGGACCTCGGTGTCGACTGGATCGAGCTCAGGACGTTTGCCCCTAACCAGGACGCCATGCGCTTCTGGCAAGGCCTCGGGTTCACCCCGCGGGTCGTGCAGCTCACGTGTTCAACCGAGGCCCTGGTCGGGCGGCTCGAGCGGGAGAGCCGGCCTTTCCCCTAGGACCTCCCTGCCGCCATCCCGGCGGTGTTGAGAACCCATGCCCCCGGACCTGTTCCCCACATCGGGAACGAACCGTGCCTCCCGTCGGTTCGAATACATGATGACTCTCCTGAGCGATGGGCGCAGGGAGGTTCGAATCGAGGGGTGACTATGGCACAGGTTCCTGCGTACCGCGGAGCCCACGTCAGCGATCTGCCGCGGGCCAATCGGACCTACCCTAGCGACCGCGTCTGCGCGGCCGAGGGATGCACGACCAAGCTCTCGATCTACAATCGTTCGGAGCTCTGCTGGCAGCACGAGCCCGTGCGCACGTACGTGTCCAGAGGGAAGCGGAAGCGCAAGGAGGCCGCGTAGCTCGCGGGACGCTGTCCACGGCCCAGGATGTGGAGGCCCTCCTGGTCAGCGAGGGCCTCGTGCGTGTCGGCCTCCCCGGTAAAGACCCTCGCCCGTGCGACCGACAACTGAAGTAGACCGCTCCCCCCGACAAGCGGCTCAACCGGAGATGCCTCAAGACACCGACGGGCTCCCCGTGATGCGGGAGGCCGAGTGCCCGTTCTGCGAGCGCGTCGTGCTCGTGTACGAGGAGCCGCCCCGTTGCCCGCTGTGCGCCTGCCCCTTGGACGAGGAGCGCATGCTCCCCCACGCGTGGCCGGGGGAGACTTCGGCGCCGCCGCAGGGCGAGGCGCCGCCGGCCTAGGGGGTCGGCCTAGGGGGTGTTGCGAGGATCCGCGCCGAGATCGCGCGAGCCTCTTCCAGGCACGTCCGGTCGACGAACAGCCGGATGTCGCGCTCCCAGATGCGGCTGATCGCGCCGGGCTCCTTGTACCACCACACGATCCCGGCGCGTTCCAGCTCGCCGGCGATCTGGTTCGCGTGCTCCCAGGTGAACTGGCCTAGGTAGACGGTGATGACGTCAGGGTCGCGTGGGTAGCCACCGTGGCCGCTCACGCCATCAGTCTCCCACGGGCGGCACCGGGCTCACCGAGGAGATGAAGCGCGGCAGGCAGCTCCGACCGCCTGGCCTCTCGTAGCATCGGGGTCGATGGCCGCGAAGGGTTCCGTGCTGGTCGCGATGTCGGGCGGGGTCGACTCGTCGGTCGCAGCGTGCCTACTCCACGAGAATGGCTACGAGGTCCTCGGTTCGCACATGAAGCTGCTCCACCTGCCGGGTGGGGGGGTAGACGACGGCTGCTGCGGGTCCCGGGCGCGAGCCGACGCCGAGGGGGTCGCGCGGATCGCCGGCTTCGCCTTCGAGGCCGTCGACATGTCGGGCACCTTCGAGGAGACGGTGCTCGCCAACTTCTTCTCCGAGCACGCGGCCGGGCGCACGCCGAACCCCTGCGTGCGGTGCAACGAGCACATCAAGTTCGGCGCGTTCCTCGCACGGGCCGATCAGCTCGGGATCGACTTCGTCGCGACCGGTCACTACGTGCGGACCGCGTGGGGTGAGGACGGACGGTGGCGGCTGCTGCGCGGCACCGATGCCGACAAGGACCAGTCGTACATGCTCCACACGCTCGGGCAGCGCGGGCTCGCGCGCTCGCAGTTCCCGGTGGGCGGCATGCGGAAGACCGAGACCCGGCGGCACGCGGAGCGGCTGGGGCTGTCGGTCGCGGCGAAGCCCGACTCGCAGGAGGTGTGCTTCGTGCCCGGCGCCGACCACGCCGCGTTCATCGAGGCGTTCGTGCCGCGCATGGTGCGCGAGGGCGAGATCGTCGATACCGACGGCAACGCCCTCGGGCGTCACGGAGGCGCGTTCCGGTTCACGGTCGGGCAGCGCCGGGGGCTCGGCGTCTCGACCGGGGAGCGGATGTACGTGCTCGACGTCGACGCCGTGGCGAACCGCGTGGTCGTGGGGCCGGGCGAGCTGCTCGCCCGGCGAGGCCTCGTTGCGGACCGCGTCTCGTGGGTGGCCGGGGGACCGCCCATCGGGGGGCCGTTCGAGGCCGAGGTGCAGATCCGCTACCGCGGCGACGCCGTGCCGTCTGTGATCGAGCCGAGCGGCGATGAGGTCCGCGTGGAGTTCCGCGCGCCACAGCGCGCGGTCGCCCCCGGCCAGAGCGTCGTGTTCTACCGCGGCGACGAGCTGCTCGGCGGTGCGAGGATCCTCGAGGGCCTGCGCTGACCGGCGTCGGCTTGCGGTGGGTGCACCTCCTAGGTAGCCTGGATCGTTGTCGGCCAAGGAGGGGGCGATGAACGAGCATCCGAACGTCGAGCTCGTGCGGAAGGGCTACGCGGCGTATGCCGCCGGCGACCTGGCAACGGTCAACGAGCTCTTCGCCGACGACATCGTGTGGCACTGGCCGGGCAAGAGCGCGTTGTCCGGTGATCATCGGGGCAAGGAGGCCGTGTTCGGCATGTTCGCGAAGCTGGCGGAGATGGCGGTGCTCCGCCAGGACATCCACGACATCCTCGCGAACGACGAGCACGCGGTGGCGCTGATCCACGACCACGCTGAGCGCTCCGACGGTCGGACCCTCGATACCCGAGAGGCTCACGTGTGGCACGTGCGCGACGGGAAGGCCGTCGAGTGCTGGCTCATGGGTGAGGACCAGGCAGCTTCGGACGCGTTCTGGTCGTAGCCGAACGCGGAGTCCCGGCGAGCCCCGCCGACCTTCGGGTCGGCGGGGCTCGCTATCATCGGCGGTCGGGAGCTACTCCCGTCCGTGCGCGAGGAGGTCGAGGGCGCTGAAGCTGCTCAGGAGGAAGCCGCGCACCTTCGATATCCAGGTCCAGGACCTGGTGTTGCACATCAGCGCCGGTACCGATTTCAACGAGGAGTCCCGGGCGGCGGCCCTGTCGTTCTGGGAGCAGCTCCATGCCTACGCGCTCCGCAACCCCGAGGTGCGCACCAGCAAGCGGCCGATCGAGGTGCCCGACGACGCGCCGGCGATCGTGCGCGAGATGGTGAAGGCGGCCGGGGCGGCCGGCGTGGGGCCGATGTTCTCGTTCCAGGGGGCCGTCACCGACCACGTGGGGCGGTTCCTCGCGCAGGAGGTCCACGAGGTCACCGTGGCCTGCGGCGGCGACCTGTTCATCGTGGCAAGGAAGCGGCAGAAGCTCGTCGTCCACCGTCGGCCGAGCGGTGAGGCGATCTCGGTCGTGATCGAACCGAGGGCCGAGGGCGTCGGGATCTCCACGACGCTCGGGCGGGGGCGCATCGCGGTGGACGGCCTCGCGCTGATCGCCGAGTCGTGCATGCTCGCCGACGCGGCGGCCGCCGGCGTGCAGGCGATCCTGCCGAAGGATGACGGCTTCCGTCTCGCGCTCGCGTACCTGAAGCGTGTGCCGGGCGTGCGGGGCGGCGTGGTGGTGCAGGGGGACCGGATCGGCGTGGTCGGCGGCGTGGAGATCTCGGCGTAGCGATGGCCGACGGCAACCGCGAGCGAGCGGCGGCGAAGCTCCGCGTCGAGGAGCTCCGCGAGCAGCTCAACTACCACGCCTATCGCTACTACGTCCTCGACAGCCCCGAGGTCTCAGATGCCGAGTACGACGAGTTGATGCGGGAGCTGAGGGCGCTGGAGGAGCGGTACCCGGAGCTCGTGACGCCCGACAGCCCAACGCAGCGGGTCGGCGTCGCGCCGGCCGAGCTGTTCGCGCCGGTCCAGCACCGCTCCCCGATGCTCTCGCTCGACAACGCGTTCTCGCGCGAGGAGCTCGAGGCGTGGGAACAGCGCGCTGCGCGGGTCGTCGGCTCCGGGGCGCGGTACTCGTGCGAGCTGAAGATCGACGGCGTCGCGGTGGCGCTCACCTACGAGCGTGGTGTGCTGGTGAAGGGCGCCACCCGCGGCGACGGCCGCGTCGGCGAGGACATCACGGCGAACGTGCGCACGGTGCGCTCGGTACCGCAGCGGCTGCTCGCCAAGGACCCGCCGAACGTTCTGGAGGTCCGCGGCGAGATCTACTTGCCGGTGAGGGCCTTCGAGCGACTGAACGAGAAGCTCACCGCCGCCGAGCAGCGGCCGTTCGCGAACCCGCGGAACGCCGCCGCCGGGTCGCTCCGCCAGAAGGACCCGAAGGTCACAGCGAGCCGGTCGCTCGCGCTGTGGGTTCACAGCTTCGGCTACGCGGAGGGTGTGCGACTCGACTCGCACTCGGGGTTCCTGCAATGGTGCCGCGACGCGGGTCTGCCGGCCGCACCTACGAGCGAGACCGTCGATGGCCTCGACGGCGTTGTCGCGTACGTTGAGCGTTGGCAGGAGGACCGGCACAGCGTCGACTGGGAGATCGACGGGGTCGTCGTGAAGGTCGATCAGATCGCGTTCCAGGAGGAGCTCGGGGCGACGTCTCACGCTCCGCGGTGGGCGATCGCCTACAAGTTCCCGCCGGAAGAGCGGACGACGCTGCTCAAGGAGATCCATGTCCACACCGGACGAACCGGCAAGGTCACGCCGTTCGCGGTGCTCGAGCCCGTGTCCGTCGGCGGTGTCACGATCACGTACGCGACGCTGCACAATGAGGACGAGGTCCGGCGGAAGGACGTTCGCCGCGGCGATACCGTGATCGTCCGACGGGCCGGCGACGTGATCCCCGAGATCGTCGGGCCCGTGCTGCCCAAGCGCCCCAAGAAAGCGCGGCCGTGGAAGATGCCGAAGCGATGCCCCTCGTGCGGAGCCGAGCTCGTGCGGCCCGAGGGCGAGGCCGACTACCGCTGCCCTGATCGCCGAGGCTGCCCCGACCAGAGCGTCGAGTGGCTGTTCCACTTCGCGGGTCGCGGGGCGATGGATATCGAGGGGCTCGGGTACGTGACGCTGCTCGGGCTGCTCGACAAGGGGCTGATATCGGACCCGGGCGACGTGTACTCGCTCACGGCCGAGCAGCTCGCGAAGCTGCCCGGATTCAAGGAGAAGGCGATCTCGAACCTCCTCGGCGCCATCGAGGGCTCGAAGGACCGGCCCGTGTGGCGGTTACTCGTCGGGCTCAACATCCGGCACGTCGGCGAGCACGTCGCGCAGGTGCTCGCTCGGGCGTTCGGTTCGATCGAGGCGATCGAAGGGGCCGGCGAGGAAGACATCGACGCGGTGCCGGAGATCGGTGCCGAGATCGCGCGGAGCGTCCACGAGTGGTTCCGGGACCCCGAGAGCCTCGCCCTCGTGGAGAAGCTGCGCGCGGCCGGTGTCCGAACGGCCGACGAGGCGCCGGCAGCGGAGCCGGGGGAGGGACCGCTGTCGGGGAGGACGATCGTGCTGACCGGTGGGCTCGAGACGATGTCGCGGGAGGAGGCCACGCTGCTCGCGCAGGCGGCCGGGGCGCGGGTCGCGTCCAGCGTGTCGAAGAAGACCGACTTCATCGTGGCCGGCGAGAACCCCGGCTCGAAGCACTACAAGGCCGTCGAGCTCGGTGTCGAGGTCGTCGACGAGCGTGAGTTCCTACGGAGGTTGGGGAGATGACGTACTCGATCGTGGCGCGGGATCCGAAGACCGGCGAGTTCGGCGCGGCCGTGCAGTCCCACTGGTTCGCCGCCGGCTACGTGTGCTGGGCGGAGGCGGGGGTCGGCGCTGTGGCGACGCAGGCCACGATCGAGGTTTCGTACGGACCGCTCGGCCTTGAGCGGATGCGGGCGGGGGAGAGCGCGGGGGACACGCTCCGGGCGCTCCTCGCGGCCGATGAGGACGCCGAGTACCGACAGGTCGCGATGGTCGACCGCGAGGGGCGCGTCGCGACGCACACCGGCGCGCGGTGCATCCGGGAGGCGGGGCACAGGACGGGTGATGGCTTCTCGGTGCAGGCGAACATGATGCTCCGTGACACGGTCTGGGGCGCGATGCACGGCGCGTTCCGGACGGTGGAGGGCGACCTCGCCGATCGGCTGCTCGCGGCGCTCGATGCGGCCGAGGCCGAGGGCGGGGATGTTAGGGGCCGGCAGGCCGCGCGCATCCTGGTGGTGCGCGCCGAGCCGAGCGACAGGCCCTGGGAGGACGCGATCGTCGACCTACGTGTGGACGATCACCCGGCTCCACTCCCCGAGCTCCGGCGGCTGCTCGAGCTGAAACGTGCCTATGACCGCCTGGACGTGGCGGAGAAGCTGGAGCTCGCCGGTGACCTCGACGGGGCGCTCCGGGAGCAGCGCGCCGCGCTCACTGCGGTGCCCGACAACCCCGAGATCGCCTTCTGGACCGCGATCTCGCTCGCGACGCACGGTCGCGTCGAGGATGCGAGGAACACGATGGCGGTCGCGTTCCGCGCGCACCCGGGCTGGGAGGAGCTGCTCCGGCGCCTGGCCGCCGACGGTTTCGTCGAGATGCCGCGCGACGCGCTCGCAGCCCTGCTTCCCGGTGACGGCGGCGCCTAGACTGAGCGCCATGCCGGTCGAGATCGACATCGACCACGTCGCACGTCTGGCGCGTCTCCACCTCACGCCGGAGGAGAAGGAACGCCTGCGGGCGCAGCTCGGCATCATCCTGGAGCACGCCGCGAAGGTTGGCGAGGTGGCCGCGGCCGACGTGCCGCCGACCGCCTCCGCGATCCCACGCTCGAACGTGCTCAGACCCGACACACCGGCGCCTTCGCTCGCGCACGAGGACGCGCTCGCGAATGCGCCGGAGACCGAGGACGATCGGTTCAAGGTGCCGCGCATCGTGGAGATGGAGTGAGCGTGACGCACCTCTGCGACCTGACGGGCACCGAGCTCGCGGCGAAGCTCCGCGCCGGCGAGGTGACGAGCGCCGAGATCACGGCCTCGTGCCTCGCGCGCATCGACACCGTCGAGGACCGCGTGAGGGCCTATCTCACCCGCACCGAGGATGTCGCCCGCGCCCGGGCCGCGGATGTGGACGCGCGTCTCGCGAACGGTGAGGATCTTCCGAGCGTCGCCGGGATCCCGCTCGCGCTGAAGGACGTGCTCACCACGCGCGGCATCCGCACGACGTGCGGCTCGAGGATCCTCGAGAGCTACGTGCCGCCCTACGACAGCACGGCGTGGGCACGCCTGTCCGCCGACGGCGCGGTGCTGCTAGGCAAGACGAACTGCGACGAGTTCGCGATGGGCTCCTCGAACGAGAACTCGGCGTTCGGGCCGGTCCACAACCCGTGGGATCTCGACACGGTCCCCGGTGGCTCGTCGGGCGGCTCGGCCGCTGCCGTCGCGGTCGGCGAGGCGATCTGGGCCCTCGGCACCGACACCGGCGGCTCGGTCCGCCAGCCGGCGTCGCTCTGCGGCGTCGTCGGGCTGAAGCCGACCTACGGGCTCGTCAGCCGGTACGGGCTCATCGCGTTCGCGTCGTCACTCGACACCGTCGGCACGTTCACGCGGAGCGTCCGCGACGCGGCGGTGTTGCTCTCTTCGATCGCCGGCAAGGACCCGATGGATGCGACGAGCCTCGACGGGCCGAAGCGTAACTACACGGAAGGGATCGAACAGGGCGTCGCCGGTCTGCGGATCGGCATCGTGAGGGAGGCGTTCGGGGAGGGTGTGCAGCCGGGCGTGAAGGCGAGCGTGCAGGCGGCGATCGACCGCCTTGCGAGCATGGGGGCGCAGGTCGGCGAGGTCTCGCTGCCGCACACCGACTACGCGCTCTCGGCCTACTACCTCATCGCGCCGTCGGAGGCGTCGTCGAACCTCGCGCGCTACGACGGTGTGCGCTATGGCCTGCGCGTCGAAGGCGGGGACTCGGTCGAGATGATGAGGAAGACGCGCGGCTCCGGATTCGGTCCCGAGGTGAAGCGGCGCATCATGCTCGGTACGTACGCGCTCTCGGCCGGGTACTACGAGGCCTACTACGGCCAGGCGCAGAAGGTCCGGACGCTGATCATCCGCGACTACGAGGCCGCGTTCGAGAGCTACGACGTGTTGGTCTCCCCGACCTCGCCGACGACGGCTTTCAGGATCGGGGAGCGCGCCGACGACCCGCTCGCGATGTACCTGTCCGACGTGTTCACGATCCCGGCGAACCTGTCCGGCGTTCCGGCTATCTCGATCCCGAGCGGCCTCGACGATGCCGGGCTACCCGTGGGGTTGCAGGTCACCGCCCCGGTACTCGCCGAACCGACGCTGTTCAGGGTCGCCCACGCCCTCGAGGGCGAGCTCGGGTTCGACGCCCTCCCACCGCTCGTCGCGGCGCTCTGACGGGGTCGGTAAGGTAGACGCGTCATGGCCGAGGAGTTCGAGACCGTCATAGGCCTGGAGTGCCACGTCGAGCTCTCCACGGAGACGAAGATGTTCTGCGGCTGCCGGAACGAGTTCGGCGCGCCGCCCAACACGAACGTCTGCCCCGTGTGTCTCGGTCACCCGGGGTCGCTCCCGGTCCCGAACGAGAAGGCGATCGAATACATCGTGCGGATCGGCCTCGCCCTGGACTGCTCGATCGCGCCGCACTCGCTGTTCCACCGGAAGAACTACTTCTACCCGGACATGCCGAAGAACTTCCAGATCAGCCAGTACGACCTGCCGGTCTGCGTCGCGGGCCACCTCGATGTCGAGGTCGACGGCGGGACCCGGCGCATCGGCATCACGCGTGTGCACATGGAGGAAGACACGGGCAAGACGACGCACGGTAGCGCGAGCGGTCGCATCCACGAGGCCGACCACGCACTCGTCGACTACAACCGCGCCGGCGTGCCGCTCGTCGAGGTCGTGTCGGAGCCCGACATGCGCTCGCCGGAGGGGGCGCGTGCGTATCTCACCGAACTCCGCGCGACGCTCGAGGCGCTCGGGGTCTCGGACGTTCGTATGGAGGAGGGCTCGCTCCGCTGCGACGCGAACATCTCGACGCGCCGGAAGAGCTCTAGCGATCTCGGCGTGAAGGTCGAGATCAAGAACCTGAACTCCATCCGTTCGCTCGAGCGCGCCCTGAAGTACGAGGAGGAGCGTCAGCGCGCCGCGCTGCGGAATGCCGAGCCGCTCGTCCAGGAGACCCGCCACTTCGACGAGGACAGGGGCACGACGCAGACGCTCCGCTCGAAGGAGGAGGCGTTCGACTACCGCTACTTCCCCGAGCCCGACCTGCCACCGCTCGAGCCCGATCCCAAGTGGGTCGAGCGGATCCGCGTGTCGCTCCCGGAGCTGCCGGCCGCGCGCCGCGCGCGGCTCACGCGCGACTTCGACCTGAAGCTGGCGCAGGCGCTTCTGGTCGGCGAGTCGAAGGCCTCCGCGGACTTCTTCGAGGAGACCGTCGGCCTCAGCGCCGCGCCGGTCGCAGTCGCGCACTGGATGACGCAGGACCTCGCCGGCCTGCTGAACAAGGCGAAGATCGAGCTGGATGCGTCGAAGATCACGCCGCAGCATGTCGCCGACCTCGTGCATCTCGTCGAGGACGGGACGATCTCGAACGCCGGGGCGAAGCAGGCCCTCGAGGACGCCTTCGAGAGCGGCGACCCGGTGGAGGACATCGTCGAGCGGCGCGGCCTGCGGCAGGTCACCGACACCTCGGCGCTGCAAGCGTGGGTGGACGAGGCGATCGCCGAGAACCCCGTCCCGGTCGAGCAGTTCCGCGGCGGCAAGGAGGCGATCCTCGGATTCCTCGTGGGTCAGGTCATGAAGAAGTCGGGCGGTTCGGCCAATCCCAAGGTCGTCTCCGACCTGGTCCGCGAGCGGCTGTCGGGGACGTAGGCCGGACGGGCCCGTGAGGGTCGAGCGGGAGAAGCCGAGGCGCTACCCCTGGTGGCAGCTCATCCTGCTCGGGCTCGTGGGCCTCGTCGAGGCGCTCCTGCGGCCGATCGGACGGATGTGGCGCTCCGGAGACCCGCTCGATACGTACGGCCTCGTGCACCTCGGCAGCGCGGCCGGCGATGCGATGGTCGCGATCGCGCTCGCCGGGTCGGTCTTCTTCGACGTCCCCGTCGGCGAGG
>Ga0315284_10001769_pt1 | contig 30790 bp, 36 predicted proteins | sample YL17G09_16_MG_FD_203696 | JGI IMG/M metagenome (GOLD analysis project Ga0315284, IMG submission 203696) | Sediment microbial communities from Yellowstone Lake, YNP, Wyoming, USA - YL17G09_16 | ecosystem: Environmental > Aquatic > Freshwater > Lake > Sediment | place: USA: Wyoming | collected...
ACAAGTTACCTTTTTGTACTTGGGACATTTTGACCGAAGTCGTTTGGAATCAAGCAGATAGGGATGTCAGATTTTTGACACCGAGGACTTTCGCAGGGCAAGGAAAGACAAGGAAAGACAAGGCGGGAGCCCTGGCGGGAGCCTTGGCGTGGCAGGACGGGGTTGTCAGCGCCAGGGGGGGTTGTCATTGGCACTGCCATAGGCGGGGGCAGGGGGTTGGGCTGGGGTTGGGATAACGAATCAAGGATAAGGTGTCGGCTATGATCCGCCCGCCCGCCCGCACATCTGCACCCGCCCGCCTGCGCGCTACCCGTCCGCGAGTCTCCCGCCCGCCCGCCCCCAGGCGCCCCCGCGCCTCTAGTTGTCCCAAGGGGCGCGTGGGTTGTGCTGACGCGAGGTTCGACCCTAACCAGCTTCTTAAAAAAATTTTTACGGGGCACGGGACTCGAACCCGTGTGTCCAGCGTGAAAGGCTGGCGGACTGACCCCTATCCTAGCCCCGCAAGTGGGGTGTCCCCCCGGACTCGAACCGGGAACCATCCGGGCCACAACCGAACGCTCTTCCCTTGAGCTAGGGACACACGGGCCAAAAAGCGGAGGGGGAGGGGGAGTTGGCAGGGCCACCTGGACTCGAACCAGGCCCCCGAGGTTCAAAGCCTCGTGCTCTCCCGGCTGAGCTATGGCCCTGCCAAAAAGAAGCCAACCACTCATAATTTCACTTGACATGGGTAAAATTCCCCTCTAAACTGCCCTCAGTATTATCACAAAAAGGAACGGAGGTCAAGCGGAATGGAGCCATATGGAGCCCATCATCAGCCACTCTTCAAAAACGTCTTCACCGGGGAGTACACATTCAACCCCTACACAGAGTTCTGCCAAGCCAAAATAGATCCAGAAACAAAGGAACGGAGGTCAATTGAAATGCCCTATCACTCACATCCAGGGCTCGCTGCCCAAGGTATTCTCGAAACAGCCGAAGGGACTCTCGCTGGCCCAAGCCAGATGGTTACGGAAGATCCTGCCCACCACTCATTTGAGAGAGTGCTATCTAGGATCCAGAAGGAAATCGAGAATGCTCAGCGACTCCATGGGGAACCCCCTCGCTTCCCCCCGCCAATTACTAAAAGTTCGGTACTTCAAGTTCCCGAAGAGATCTCACACCCGAAACACTACTGTCGCGGAGGAATTGAGTGCCGCCACGTTATCGATGCCTGGGAACTTTCATACAATTTGGGAACCGCCCTCGCTTATATATGTCGGGCCTATCACAAAGGAGCTCCGGATAAGGACATTGCCAAGGCCATTCAGCACCTCCAATTCGAGCTCGAGATTTGTATGCGAAAGAAACAAAGAGATCCAGAGGATTTTGGGCCCCGTGGTAGTGGGGGAACTCGAGCAGAAACTCGGACAGTTGGCTCTACAACGTGTAGCCGCCATCTTGGATACATGCCTGGAGCATAAAATCGACCCCAGGTTCATCCGTTGGGGGGTTTAAAAAAGGAGAACCAAATGCTTATCAGAGTTAGAGGCATGGCGAAAATTTGTCACGCAGCCAACCGGGCTTATTGCGACAGCTTAGGGGATTACGCTCATACCCCCTGGCAATTATCCCCAGACTGGCAGCAAAAATCAGCTATCGACGGAGTTATCTACGTATTGGACTCTCTCCGGGCTGGAAAAGTCGTCTCCCCATCAAGAACCCACGAAAATTGGATGAGAGAGAAGGAAAGTGAGGGGTGGACCTACGGCCCCGTAGAGATCCTATCATTGAAACAGCATCCTTGCCTTGTTCCTTACGATTCCCTCCCTCTCCATCAAAAAGCAAAGGACCATTTGTTCATATCCATCGTAACCGCCCTTTATGAGAGCGGAATAATCAAATAGGAGGCTCATGAGCACAACACCCCATCTCAGTAAGTATCACGCCCTGGACGGCACCGAACTTCTAAAATGGGTCCTCCTGGACGCCGGTCAGAAGCTGGCCGAATCCAGCGAGTTCTCGAAGGCCCGGGCCTACCACAACCCCAAATACACCATCCACATCAAGATCGAAACCTATGACAGCTCAGTGACTTACGTCCAGGCGGACTCAGTCTTCAAGGTAGAAGGCCAGAAGACCCCAAAAGACTCCCCTCCCGAGGCCAAACCAGTCACTCTCGAGCCATCTCCCATCTCGGCGGGGCCAATCAAGGCGCCAGATGAGATCCGGGACCAGCTCCAAGAGGGTCGATATAAGACCAAAGCGGTGGAAGGGACCCTCTGCGACGTAAAAGAGGTCAAGAATTGGGCGGATATAGGCGAAAAGAACCCCCTAGACGCCGAAAAAGTCGCTTTAGGCTCACAATCCACCCAATTTAAGCCCAAGAGTAGGTAACAAGTCTATCTTGCCGTGCGGGGACACGTGAAAAGTGACATTTATGACTACTTACTGCCACCAAACTACACCTAAGGATGATTTTAGGTCAAGATTTTTAACTTCAAGGCAAGTTTTTATTGTTTTTTGTGATAATTCTTGCCGGTAAGGGGCCAAGCGAGGCCTAAAGGAGTGTAAAATGAACTTCCTACAGGCTTTACAGTTGGGAATTGGGATGTCTAACAGTGTTTTACAGCTGGTTCATCAGGTGGAGGGGCCGGGAAATGGGGATGCTAAGAAGAGAGTGGTCATGAATCTGGCCATGATGTCCGGTAAAATGGCGTTCGAGACCGCCAATAATTTTCCCCTTTCATTGGAGGCTCAGGGAAACATGCTGAAGCAACTTGACAAATCGGTTGATAGTGTGGTGGAGTTTTACAACCAAATCGGGGTGTTTCAGAAGACCCGGGAGATAACTGTGGAGGCCAGAAGTGTTGAAAAGTCTATTGTTAGCTGATAGGTTGGATAGGGCCTGCGCGGCCCTGGAACGGATCGCCGATGCTCTGGATAGGGCGAGCCCTCCCTACACCAGCCAGGAAGAGGTCCATAAGAGGATTAGGGAAATGAGCGACTTGCCCCTGATGGTGGCGTCAAATGAGGAGTCATGGTTAAACGAAGAAGCGGAAATTCAGAAGAAACTGAGCGTCGTCCCTCCAGTAGAAGAGGGAGAAGAGCCCCCGAAGCTCCGATTCCAGCCGTAGTGGAGGAGACTGGGGTTATCCCTATCATCCGCCCCAGGCCCCCATCGGTAGTGATGGTTGAGGCTTTGGACCATGTGGCTGATAAGATTGGGGGGAAAAAGGCGTTTATCGATGCCCTCCGGTTGGTTCCTAATGATGAGTCAGCCTCGATTGTGGCTAGATGGGATCATTCCACCCCGGCTGAGCGGAAGAGCTTCAGTATCCATCAGATGGTGATTGGGGAGGGGTTGAATCCCGTGAAGGTGGTGGCCTGGATCGCCGCCGCTCTCTATGCCTACAACTCTCAGATCGCCCATATGTTGAACGCCATTTCTCAGCCAGCCGTGATGCAGGCTGGGATTGACTCCGCCCAGATCATTGGGAAGGAAGGGGTGGCCGACCGGGAGATGCTCTTGAAGATCTCGGGCATTCTGAAGGACAAGTCGGGGGCGCTGGTGAACATTAATGTGGGGGCTGGAGGGATCGAGTCTCAGGAGGAATTTCTGAAGGGGATAATCGATGTATAACCCTAAGGTTACGGAACAACAGTTGTTCATCGCTAAGGAGCGGATGGAGAAGAGGCTGAAGATCCGGATTGACCTTAAACGTTATTCTATCTCTGATTGCATGGCGTGGATGACTCATCTCAGGGAAGCGGGAGATCTGGTGGAGGGGACCGGGGGAAGGCTGGAGATTATCACCAAGCGCCCTCTCACCCCGGAGGAGGTGTCGTTCGTCAGGTCCGAGCGGCTCCTGTGCGCGTGGGACTATCGGTATTGGGCGGAACGTTACCATCGGATCCTGAATTGGGAGAACCAGACCTTCATCCGCTTCATCCCGAATGTCGCCCAGGAGATCGTCCTGGATGTCATCTCCAACGAGGAGTTGCTGGGCCATTCCGTCCGAATGCAGAACCTTAAGGCCCGGCAGCTCGGAATTACCACCCTGATGGAGTCTCTGGCGGAGCATAGGGTGATGTTCCACCCCAACACCAAGGCTATCGTTGGGAGCGCCGCCCCGGATAAGTCCAAGAAGATGGTTATGATGGTGGAGGCCAGCTGGATGATGATGCCTTGGTGGCTGATGCCGTCCATGACGGCCAGGCAGTCGGGGGAGATGATCGAGTTTGGGGGTCTTGGTTCGAACCTATCGATACGCCACGGGACCCAGAAAACTACCGACGTGGGGCGTGGCGAGACCCCCAACTTCGCTCATCTTTCGGAGATAGTCGATTGGGCTAATCCGGAGGCCGACATCGATGCCGGGTTGATGATGGCCATGCACTCTTCCCCTTCCATGTTTCTGGCTCTGGAGTCGACGGCTGGCTACATTGGGGACTGGTGGCACGAACTCTGGAAGTTTAACAAGAGCCGGTATGGCAGCGCTGATCAGCCTCCCCGTTTGATTCCCCTGTTTCTCCCCTGGTTCATCGGGAAGGACATCTACCCGACCGAGACCGATATGAGGGAGCATCCAGTCCCTACCTTCTGGCGTCCAGCCGAGTTGACCCGGCAGCACGCCGTCAGGGCGGCGGAGTATGTCAAGAACAGCCCTATCCTCTCCCGGCATATGGGGGTGGGGTGGGAGATGCCCATTGAGCAGCAATGGTACTGGGAATATACCCGGGACTATTACAAGAGGACGGGGAAGCTTAACACGTTCCTCCGAGAGATGCCCGCCAATGACATCGAGGCGTTCAACTCTAAATACTCGAGTGTGTTCGACGCGGAGGTAATTGAGCATTACAGCCTGGTCACCAAGATACCCGAGCGGATCTTCTGTTTGGACGGCCCGATTGATGAGATCCGTCCGGAGTTGAAGCCCGATTACCGGCAGCAGGATCCCAATATCAAGCCCATCATAATTGATAAGAAGTGGACTCTCGTTCCAATCAAGAAGGCCGGATACCCGGACCAGATAGGGGAGATGGGGAAAATCTTCATTTGGGAAATGCCAAAGGATGGGAGCACTTATGGTCTCGGAGTCGATACTTCCAAAGGAATTGGCCAAGATCGCTCCGTCATCCAGGTTCTTAGAAAGGCCACTATCGATCTACCTCCAAGACAGTGCGCCGAATTCGCGCATGATTATGTGTCCGCCAATGATCTGTCTCCTTGGGTCCACTGCCTGGCAAAAATATTCTCGGTCAAGAGGGACGACGAGATATGCCAGCCAAAGCTTATCATTGAAACAAACAATGGTGGAGACGCCTGCCAGTTGGCGATGAGGAAGTTGGGATGGTATAACTTCCACAATTGGGAACGATACGATAAGAAAAAATCCGATGAGAGCAAGGCGAATTTTCTGGGCTTTATCATGGTAGAGTGGGCCAGAGAGTTGGTTGTTGGAGGCCTCATTAAGGCTCTTAAGGACTCGCTTATCGATATCGACTCTCCCTGGCTGATTGAGGAGATGGCCCAGTTGGAGAAGAATGACGAGAAGCGCCGGATTGAGGCTGGGGGGAAGGGTCATGACGACAGGTTTATGTCTCTCGGGATGGTGCTCCTCTCCCTCCACGCGAGAGATTGGGAGAGCTTGAAGAGCCCATTTGGCCGCTCCCGGGTGCAGTCGATGGAGGATGAGAAGGTCAATATCGATGGGAGGGAGATAAAGGAAGATCTGCCCGTTCAAGCCTCCCGGAAGAGCTGGACGGATCTGGCTCTGCAGGGGATAGATGGTGAGACTCCCCTTCAGTGGAAGGAAGGGGGGTATGGAGATGGAGAGTGGCAAGACTCAGCTCCATTCGTTACGGTACCGTAGGGTGATCATGCCGGTGGAATGTGCCCACCCTGGCTGTGGGAACCTGCGGCTCCCCTATGACTCTTATTGCTCTGACTGTCGGCGGATTTACATGCTGCGGTGGAAGAGAATGAGGACGAAGAGGGGATTTAGGGCCAGGTATGACCGGTTTGATAAGAGCCTTAGAAAGGGGAAAACTATGGAAGGCGACTTTTGGGAAAAGCCCGCTGAGGTATATGGGCTGGGGAATGAGGCTGTCTTGACAACTCCCGACGGGAAGGAGATTATTTATACGGCGGCCCCAGTTCCAGATGACTTCGATAGAATCGGGGTGGAGCCGGAGAAGGTTGTTCCCAGGGCGGATAGCCCCTGCGGCAGGTGTGGGACGGTTCATGTGAGGGAGGGAAATCCACTCTGCTATTGCATCAAGTGCGGGAAGTTTAATAGAATTGTCTGGTGCGGCCAGTGCGTCCCCTGCACCTATGACAGGTATTGCGAGATGCCGTCCATCGGGGTGGAGGTGGCTAATTTCCTGTTTGCTGATTATGTGAAGTGGAAGAGGGGGCAGGAGCAGGATCTCGCCAGGGTCAACAAGATGCCCTGGGAAATTTAGGAGGGGGGTATGGACATAAGAAGGGTAAATGTGATCGAAGTAAATCGTGGAGAGGGTTATGTGTATTTGGCGATATATGACCCAAGTGAACGTCATTGTTGCAATGATTCTCTATGCCTGGACGAGTTTGAGCGCAGGATTGGGAGATCACTGGCGCATGGAGAACATGATCCAGGTGTAGTGGAATATGTGGACTTGGAAGGGGTTAAAAGATTTCACAATAGGAGTGAACACGGAGCCTATGAAAAAGAAACCAACACACAGCGATGTCCTGAATGCAATGCTGAATTATTTCTGGGGGCATGGCCTTTCTGCAAAGGAGACCCGAAAGACCATGAAACCGCCAGGTCCAGGTGGGCTCAGGAAGCCACTCCGACCGTCGTGTACCGGGATAAAGGTGGGAAGAACTGGTATCCAGTCGGTGACAACGCCAAGCCGCCGGAAGGATTCGAGAAGGTCGAACTTAGAAACACCCGGGAGAGAGACCAGTTCGAAAAAGAAGTAGGGGAGCAGGAGACCGCCAAGTTCCGGGAGAACGTCCGGATCCAGCGCGCCCACTGGTATGCTACAATGGGGTTGAATGATGAAGGGCTTAAAAGTCTTAGGGATATGAGCCCTCAAGGGCGAGCTATGTATGACCAGATCATGATAGACTCCAAGAAGAGGGAAAAGTCTTTCGATGAGAAGGCACGGGGAGAGGCAGGGTTCCATATCGAGGCGAATCATTACTATGGCAAAAAGCATCACGATGAATGAGGAGGGCTAAATGGCCGATGTGAGGAGACTTTCTGATTATAAATGCCCGCTCCCTTGGGACGAAAAGTATGGAGCGGATGTTTATAGGTTAGGGTGGGTAAAAGAGGCGATCCAGGAGGGAACCAATTACCTAAAGCTTCAAAGGGCTTATCCCATGCTGGACAAAGCCATCGATATCATCAGTGGTTATGAAGAGGATCCCGTTCCCAAGTCCTTGTCTGATGTCAAGTCGAACCGGTTGAAGATGCACGTTCGGGAAATCGTTGCTACCTTGAGCAATCTCCGCCCAATTTTCTCCTTCAAGTCGGAGAATGAGCTGTTCCAGACGTCGGTGGACCACTTGAATAAGACAACGGTCGCTTGGTGGAAGACCACCCGGGCGGCCAGGAAGTTCCGGGCGGCTCTTCAGTGGGCCACGGTTTCCACTGGTTATTTAAGCCCTGTTTGGGAGAGAAACTTCTGGCCAAATGGCAAGGGTGATATCGATTTGAAGCCTTATGGCCCCCGGGATGTCCTGCCGGTGCAGATCGGGAGAGACCACAACATCCAGGACGCCTACGCCATCGTTATCTGCAACGAGGTGCCGATTAACAAGGCCAGGGAGATGTATCCCCAGTTCGCGGACCTGATGAAGCCTGATCGGGAAACCCCCTCCTGGTACAGTGGAATGTTGGGAAGGATCAGGAATAAGGCCCGCTCCACCTATCCCCGCCACCTCCTGGACATCATTGGGGGGCAGAAGGAGGATTCCACCCCGTCCGGTCCAACCATCGACATCTATAACATCTACATTAAGGATCAGTCGGTGAATATGGCGAACAGGATGATCAGCATGGGCAAGCCGGGAACTACCTGGCATTATCAGGTTCCCTTCATGGGGCAGGATATAAAGACCAACAGCATAGCTGGAGCGGATACTCGGAAAGCCACCGAGGACGATTGTAGGATGTTCCCGCTCCGCAGGCTGATAGTCGCCACGCAACATGCCATCCTCTATGACGACACGAGCTTCTGGTGGCATGGGATGGTTCCCCTCATCCAGCTCCGGCTGGACGACTGGGTTGACCAGTTCCTTGGGTATTCCCTGATTCACGACGCCTACCCCCTGAGCAGGGCGATGAATGACAACCTGAGAGGGTATCAGGATTACCTCAGCAAGTGCCTCCGGCCCAACCTGAAGTACGCTCCTGAGGGAGTGGCGAAGTCTCATATCAACCGGTATGACCCGAGGGTGAGTGGACAGAAGATTCCAGTGAACATGGCCATGGGAGAAGACATTGTCTATGAGGATCCCCCGAAGCTCACGGCCAGCCCGATTGAAATGCACAATCTTCTCAAGGCTGAAATGGCCGATATCATGGCTACCCCCAGCATGAAGGATCTGGCCCGGGCCAATCAGGTGCCCTCCCAGGAGACTTTCGAGAAGTTGCAGGAGATCGCCGGACCTATCGTTCAGGATATGTCTGGCGGGATGGAGGAGGCTTTAATCCCGCTGGGAGAGATGGTGAAGGGACTGATCCACCAGTTCTACCGGGCGCCCAGGAAGATCTCCATGATGGGGAAAGATGGGGTGACCGAGGAGGACTTCAAGTTCGAGCCCCATATGCTGATTCCGTCCGAGTTCAGGGAGGGGCAGCTGCCAGAGGTCTATCCGAAGTTCGACATCCCAGACAACCTCGAGAGGGCTAGGAGAGTCATGGGAGGGTCGCTCTTCAACGTGGTGCCCGGGTCTCTCCACCAGATTACTCAGACCCAGCGGAAGCTGTTCCTGATGCAATTTTGGAGAGACCAGCGTTTTCCGATTGACCCGCAGACGGTCGCGGAGGCGTTCGACTTTACCAATTTTGGAGAACTCCCCGGTTCCCCCCATACCATCTTTGACAGGTGGCAGGTCTGGAAGAAGATTGAAAATGACATGAATATCCAGTTGATGCTGCAGCAGGAGAAGGCCAAGATGGAGTTGATGGCGCAGATGCAACCCCAGGCCGATCCGAACGCGGATCCAAATGCCGCCGGTGGGGAGGCTGGAGGACAGCCAGGCAAGGCGGCTCCGGGAGAAGGCCGGAAGCCCTCCGCCGATAAGCCTCCCCATATAGAGCAGAAGGACGGGGGAACCCGTCAGACAGTTAGCGAGAGTTAAAGCGGAGTGGAGCAGTAGCAGCTCGCTTGGCTCATACCCAAGAGGTCGGGGGTGCAAGTCCCCCCTCCGCAACCAATTCCCTTGACATCCCTATGGATATATGCTGTAATTCAGTCGTTGACACCTTTCCAATTGGGGCCTTATGGCCCCGTTTTTTCGGAAGTCGGGGGGCTTCTAAGGGATGAAGATCACACTGGTAATTCCAACCATCCGGCGGTATGACCTCCTTGAGAAGTGTCTGCGTTCCTTCTTCCTCAGCAGCAGGCTTCCCAATGAAATCCTAATTATCGACAACGGTAACAACTCCAGGCTATTATCGCTAAACATCGCCAGGGAAAATATAAAACGATATAACATCCACATCTACACTCCTCCTGAGAACCTTGGGGTAGCTAGATCCTGGAACTTCGCCATGGACTGGTGCATCAGGAATGACTCCATCTGGCTCAGTTGCAACGATGACATTGAGGTGGAATCTGGATTCCTGCGCCTTATGGAGATGGCTTATGGGGACATTAACCTCTCTAATGAGCTGCCTATACTCGTTCCCGAGCATGGGACTGGGCAGATGTTCTCAGCTTTCATGGCAGGTCCTGCTGTGCTTAAGGAAGAGGTGGGGTATTTTGATGTCAATTTCTTCCCGGCCTATTTCGAGGACAATGATTATTTCTACCGGATGAGACTCTTAGGGAAGAAGTTTTTCAACGTTGTGGAAGGGGCCTATTACTCTCACAAGAACAGCTCCACCGTTGCTACCTATTCGAAAGAAGAGTTGATGGCCCATCATAAGAACTTCGGTTTTCTGGCGGAGCTTTATGAGAAGAAATGGGGAGGCCTCCCTGAGCACGAGACATTCACGAAACCTTACCAGGGGGCTAAATGATGGGATACCCTATATATGCGAGCAGGGAGCAGCTTATTGAGTGGGCTAAGGAATTTCCCTGCAGTGCTTGTCGTGGATCCGGGAAGACGGATAAGGGATTTTATTGTTCCGCTTGCCAGGGATGTGGCATAGATCAAAACTCACCAGCTAGTTACGATTGGAGGCAAATGAACGGAACACCCGCGCTTACAATTATCACCCCGACCTTTAACAAGGGGAAGTATTTAAGAGACGCCGCTCATTGTGTCTTTATGTTGACATGGTGGGACTGGGTTTGGTGGATCATCCTCGACAACGCCAACGAAGAGACAAAGGAGGTGGCCTTCTCCATCAGGGACGACCCGAAGATGTGTGGAAAGGTTAAGATCTTCGAAGAGACCTTCCCGGAGGCGGAGCGCTTCAAGGAGTGCAGACCGGCGGCGATGATCAACAAGTATTACCCGATGGTGGAGACCAAATATCTTTATTGGTTCTCGGATGACGATCTTCTGGACCGCACTGGGATAGAGAGGTTGATAGGGGCATTGGAGAGCCACCCGGAGTGGGACATCGCTCATGGCAGGTGTGTTATAACCCATGAGCTTAAGGACGGATCTTATGTGGTCTATGGGGAGTTGGGGGGCCGCTCTGACATAGGGCTGGGGACTGGGATCATGCCCCTTTGTCAGATTGACGGTGGACAGATCCTACAGACCAAGAGGTCTTATGACAGGTTGGGAGGATGGCAGCTCACCACTCTCATGGCGCACGCCGCTGTTGTCGATGGGGTTTACATGAACAAGCTGGCGGAGCACTTCAGATTTCATTACGTGGACACCCCCCTGCTGACCCACCGGAGAACCAAGTTAAGCGTGTATATCACACCAGAGGCGTTAGGAGACCACCGATGACCTATGAATGGAATGAGGCAGTTTCCAAGGAGTTCGATGAATATTGGGGCAGCCCCTATGAAATAAGTGTGCGGAGGGAAATTTCCGAGTGGATCGGCCCAACGGACTTCTTGGTTGAGATTGGGTGTGGAAGCGGCAGGCAGGCGGAGGCTATGAAGTGGAACTTCTACGTTGGGGTGGATGGTTCGCTCCCCATGCTGGCCCTGGCTGACAAACTGCTCAAAGGTCGTTCGGCTGCGTTCATGCGCCGGGACGCGGCGGACACAGGTTATGGGGATCATTCGTGCGACACGGTGCTGTGTGCCCAGGTTATTAGGCATAATGACGACTTCCGTCCAATTGTCAAGGAACTCTGCCGGATTGTGAAGAATAGACTGATTATCTCGGACAGGTTTCTTATTGGGGAAACCACGCGCAATTACAGTTGGGAGGGGAGATGGCCTGACATCCAATGGGACCTGCAGGAAGTGTTGGGATACCTGATGTCCTGTCTTCCCGGGTGGATCGGCAGATCAGAGAAGCTATTCCACTACCCGGAGATTACCATGATTGAGTTCAAGAGGGGGAGAGATGGACAAGATCCCGTTGTTCCGCCCGAAGTATCGGGATGAGATCCTAGAAGACTTGCGGAGCGTGTTCTATAGCGGGTGGACTGGCTTGGGGCCTAAGACTGAGGAGTTCGAGAAGCAATATGCTATACTTTGCAGGTCGAAGTATGCAATTGCGTTTAACTCCTGCACGTCCGCTATACGGTGCTGGTGCGATTTCAAGTTCAGGAAGGGGATAAGGGTCGCCAAGGTAAGCCCCCTCACCTTCGTATCCACTGCCTCGGAGCCTTTTAAGGCTGGGATGAGAATCGATTGGACTGATATCAATCCAAACAACCTATGTATGAAGGCCGTAAGCATGGACGAGAAGGATTGTTGCTACATCCCGACGTGCTATGGGGGATCTTATGCGCCCTTCTACGACTTTGCCTGTTTGAAAAAATTCAGGAGTGACTTCGAACGCTCCGTATTAATCGATGCGGCTCACTGTTGTCCTCCCCCTAGTCCTGCCTTGTTCCCGATTGGGATGGACGCGGCCTGGAGTTTCCACGCGGTCAAACCTATCAGCTGTGGGGATGGAGGGATGCTCACCACCGATGATGAGGAGCTGATGACGTTCGCCCGGAAGTGGAGATGGTTTGGAATCTCCAGTTCTACTCATGAGAGATCCACTGGGGGGTACAAGTGGGACTATTCCATCAGAGATCTTGGAGAGAAGGCCCACATGAACGATATAACCTCCACGATTGGGCTAAATCAGTTGAAGCATTTTATCGCTGGGTGGACTAGCAGAGCCTCCATTCACTCCCAATATATTAACTACTTGTATGACGTGAAGGAGATATCCTTCCAAAAACTACCGTTCTTGTCCTCTTATCACCTGATGCCAATCATGGTACCCATGGGATATAGGGATGAATTGATGGCTTATCTTCTCAACCTTGGGATTGATACGGGCGTCCACTACAAGCCCCTATATATGCACGCTGGGCTTCCCCCTACAAACGCACGGACTCCCAACGTAGAAGCCCAATGGAGCAAACTGATCAGTCTGCCTATGTGGATAGGAATGACACCAGATGATGTAAGGAGGGTATGTGATGGAATTAGAGAGTGGTTTGGCCATGAAACCCATGGATAAGTCCTTGGGTAATTTTCTTCTGCTCCGGAGCCTCAGAAACGCCGACCGGGAATGTTTTATCGACTGCGACTCTATTGGTTTCTGGAAACATTGGAAGTGGTGGAGGCGCTATTGGAGCGGATCTAACCAGCTTTTCTTTGAGATCTGGCTGGGTAGAAAGAAGGTTGGGTTCATCAGCCGGTCAAGGATTGAGACCCTCCAATATGAGATTGGGAACCTGATGCTCAAGAAGAAATTCAGGGGAAGGGGCATAATGTCGTGGGCGGTTGGGATCTTATCAGCTTACGATGAGGACGTTTATTATGCCAGGACCTTGGAGGAGAACATCAGCAGCCGGAATGTGTTTATCCGCGCTGGATTCGCCAGGAAGGGAATATCGTGGGCTCCTAACGGCGCATTTATAATCACATGGATGAAAGGAAAACTAGGTGAAGACTAAATTACTACTCTGGAGTGACGCCCCGGAAGGCATGACTGGACTGGGGAGGATCATGCGGGAGCTGGCCATGAACATGGTCGCTGACCCTGAGTTCATGGAGAAGTTTGAGGTGGCTACCCTCGGGTACAACGCGCACCCTACCAAGCTTCTTCCCTGGTGGCAGTATGGGCACCAAAGACAGCTGCCTGATTGGGACTGGATCCGGGCGATTCTCGATTACAAACTGTCAGGGCCTGAGGAGGTGGTGATTGTCCCGATCATGCCAGCAAGTTGGCTGTTCGATTACATGCACCCCGAGTTCCTCAAGAAGGAAGATGCCTTCAAGGTGGAGTTGGGGAAGGTGAAGGAGAGTGTCAAGTGGTGGCCTTATATAGCCACGGAGTCCCTGGGGATAAACGACAGGTTCAGTACGAATGACATCAGTTCCCTCTCTCGATGTCAGAGAGTCCTCTATTACAGTGATTGGGGGAAGCAGGCGGCTGCCCGGTCTGGGCTGGGAGAAAACACATTTGTCCACCATGGAATTAACTATCCAACCTTTTCACATTTCCTCGAATCTAAGGAAGCCAATAAGAAGTTGGTAATCAGTTGCGTGATGACAAATCAGTGGAGGAAGAGATGGGCGCTTTTCTTCGAGACCTTGGGCAGGCTCACCCCTGAGTTTGAGGTTAAGATTCTGATCGATACTCTTATTGGGTACTGGAACATCTACCAGTTGGCGGGGGATAATCGCATCGACGTGACGGCTACCATTTCCGGCCCGTTGATTGATGATTTCAAACTGGCGGAGTTTTACTCTACCTCTGATCTTTTGATGCTTCCTTCATATGGGGAGGGGTTTGGGTATCCGGTGATAGAAGCCCAAGCAGCTGGGACGAAGGTGTTGACTGGATTGTTTGGCGCCCAGAAGGAGCTTCTGCATCCAAAGTTGAAAGCGGTGCCTTACTCCGGGATGGAGACTGATGGGATTAACGGGCTGGTAAAACCGTGGTATGATCCTTCCGATTGGAATTTTTTTGCTCGGGCCAATATGGAGTCTGATGTGACTGCGACGGAGCTGTCTGAGCATGCCAAGCAATGGGACTGGTCAATCCAGTGGCCCCGTTTTAAGAATTGGTTCATGGAAGGGCTTTCCACTTAGGTCCTTCAAGGAGGATTCGGATGAGATTTTTTCTGGTTGCTACATTTATTTTTTTGTGCTTAACGTCTTTGGTCATGGCGAAGCCGTTCGTGGTGTGTGATCCCTATCCGGTAGCTATGAGTCTGGATGGGTTTAGAATCCAGTTCGATGGTGGGGCGTGGGTAGATGTTCCATTGACCGTTAACCCGGATGGAACCAAGCAGATCCACTATGATTTGGGGCCTCTAAATCTCTCCACTGGGAACCATGTGGTTAAGGCGAAGGCTTACAATGTGTGGGGGGACAGCGACGAATCGCTCCCTTTCTCCTTTCCCGCTGGGAAGCCGGGGAGTCCCACTACCTTATTCTTATCCGCGCAGTAGAGATAGAGGTCAAGGAAAAGCCTGACAAAAGGCATGGAAGATGAAGAGGCCCTCGAAAGGGGGCCTTTTTTATTTTCCCCCTTAAGTTACTCCTTCCATAAGGGTTATGGTTTTTACCCACTATTCCCCCCTTGCTCTCCCTCTCTATAGGATTAATCCGTGAGGTGTTATATGCCTTGGACAAGCGCGGAAGCGGTTATGCATACGAAAAAGGCTTCGTCTCCTAAGAAGAAACAGGTTTGGTCGGAAGTTGCGAATAAACAACTGGACAAGTCTGGGGATGATGCATCAGCCGTTCGAGTGGCTAATTACGTGGTCAAAGGGATGGGCAAAGGGAAGAAGAAGCTCCTCTCTTCCAAGAAATCCTGCGGCTCGAAGAGCTGCTCAAAGAGGTGACTCATGGGTGGAATGATTCCGTTTCCTCCTGCACAGCAGGGGGGTGGACCTGGACCACAGAACTTTGATCCGGGGGCAGCCATGGCTGGCTCTGGGCCTGACCAATTAGCTCAGATGCAACAACAGTCTCAAATGGAGCAGAGCGCGGGGATGTTGGAAAATTTGAAGGATCTTAGCGCTGGGTTGACTCAGGCTCAAGATTTTGTGACGACTATCGCCAGCCAGTATCCGGGGGCAGCTCAATATGCCAGGACAGTTATTGAGGCTCTGGACGTGGCAAATAAGGGGATCGTGGATCTTCTAACGGCTGTGATCAGCCAATCGAATGTTCCGGAGCCCATGGCTCCCAAATATTTGGGATGATATGCACGAACATAAGGAATGCGATCACGTCTTTGAGTTCTGTCAGCACTGCGACGTGGTTTATTGCGAGAAGTGTACGGGGGAGTGGAAGAAGGAAATGGTATGGAAGCCTTTATTGCCTGACCCAATTAGGCCGGTAATGATTGATAGGGGGGCGATAAAGGACTTCAGGGAATATCCAGTCATTTCGAGCGGACATATCTGCCCGAGGGCTGGAAGTTAGTTGCCCACTCCCCCCGTGGGCGGGGGCCAATAAATGGAGGTTCCCATCCCTTCCTCCAGGGCCCCCACTATTTTTCCCGGTGGGGACACCGGAAGCCCGTCTGGCCCCGTTTTGTGGGAGGACGTTAAACCGGAGTAAGTATGCCTATTAAGAAAGAAGTAGTTGATTGGCTTAAGAGCCTGCCCCTTGGAGATGATGCAAGGAAAGCTCTGGAAGCGGATCTGGAAAAGAAAGAAGTCCAGGACGCAGTTGGAAAGTCCGTTATGGCTACCGCTGATTACAGCAGGGCCATGGACAAACTGAGAGATCAAGAGACGGAAATGAAGCGGGTGTCCGACGAGGCCATTTTTAAGGCCAACAATCTGCTTCAACAAAATGTAACCTGGCGCAATAAGAACGAAGTGACGGTCAGGGCCGCTATTGATGACGCGCAAAAGAAAGGATATGTCTTGCAGACGCTTCAGACAAAGTTACAAGCATTGGCTGAGCAAGGGTTGATAGATCCGAGGGAGTTTGACATAACGGCTCCCGTGGCTCCAGCTTCTACCCCTGTTCCTCTGAAGAAGTTCATGACGGAGGAAGATATATCTGAGAGGCTTCAGAAGAAAGAAATGGAATTCGCGTTTGCCATGGCCAACTTCGAGGATATTGCGGATCAGCATAAAAGGTTGTTTAACCAGCCCTTGAAGAGAACCGAATTGGTCCAGGAGATGCTTCAAAAGGGTCAGAGCCTTGAGGATGTTTGGAAGGCCAAATACAAGGTTGATGACCGGCTAAAAGAAATAGATGAGGCCGTTATCACTGACCGGATTAAGAAGGCTGTTGAGGAAGAGAGGACCGCTATCCTATCTTCTCGGGCAGCGTCTCCGGGTGGAGGGCCATCCCCTTCTCTGGGCGAGGATCATATCGTCAATATTTTAAAACCTGTCCGCTCCGCTGGGATGAGCGAGGGTGTGCGGGCTGCAGTTGACAGTTACAATCGTGGAGAATTTCGAACCAATGAAACCCAACCCCCTAAGGTGTGACCATCGGGTCAGCCTTTCGGGAAGACTAGGAGTCTAAAATGGCTGACCCTTTAATTCAGGAACTCGAAGCAACAACCAAGTTTTATCTGTGGCCGAAAGCGGTTACGGACAACTTTTTCCGTGGTGCTCCTCTCCAGGCGCATATGCGGCAGAAGTGTTTAACGACCTTCCCCGGTGGCCTTGACATGCGGTTCTCCTTCATCTACGCTCCCCTGATTGGTGGAGCCTATATGCAGGGCGCGAACTTCAACATCACCAAGCCCGCCACCATCACTTCCGCCGTGTTTGATCCAAAGTTTTATGAGATCAATATCACGGAATACCTAGAGCAGATCCGGGTGCAGAACGTTGGACCCGAAGCCTCCTTCTCCTTGATCGAGAATGATTTGAACAACGCGATGTCCACCATCTCGGCTATCATGGCGATTGCCATGGCTCGGGACGGGCAGACCGCTGCCAGGATCGCCCAGATCAATGGTTGGACGGAAGCCTATAACGATGGAATCACTCCCTCGTGGGATGGCAACGTCTACGCCACTTATGGGAAGCAGCTCAGGAACGGCGCCATCGGTAACACCTTGAACTCCATTCCTCGCTGGTGCGGCGATGCGGCTGGCAACCCGGCCCCCATCACCTACCAGATCTTGGAAGAGACCTACCAGGATTGTTGCAGGGCAAACGTGGAGCCCGATCTTGGGTTCTGCAACAAGAGACTGTTTGCCGGAATCAAGAACCGGATTCAGCCCCAGCAACGGTTCGCTCAGGAGAAAGATCCCGTGTGGGGCGTCACTGGCATGAAGATGAACAATGCCTTGCTCATGAAGGATGACTACTCTCCGTCGCTTGCCTACGGCCAGAATCACGCGATTCTGGGGAACTACCTGACCGGAGCGTTTGCGGTTCCAGTTGGAGTGGATACTCAATCCAACCTGCCTGCTGCCCAAACAAACGTGACGGTTGGAGAGGTCTTCGTGTGGTGCAACACCGACAAGTGGCTCTATTTCGTGGCCAAGGATCCTCTCTTTGCCTTTGGTTTCACTGGCTTCAAGCCGGGTCAAGACAACACCCGGGTGAGCGGTCAAGTGCTGGCCATGGCCAACATGCAGAACAGGTCTCCCTGGTCTGGAAAGCAACTTTATGGACTGAGCGCCTAGTTTCAAGCGTCACCGCAGTAATTAGGCAAAAGGGGTCTCAAATGAGGCCCCTAAGTCCAATCGATATTTAGCTGCAACTCTCAATAAAGGAGGTGGCTTTTAATGCCAACCAACTATGGGTCTCAAAACGTGCGGGTAGCCACGGGATTGCTTAACACAGTCGATGATGACTATCCCGGTGGAGGTACCTTATCTCCGGGGTTTGCCCCCGCGCAGTTAGGGCAGAGGGTAATCCTCGGTATCAATGAAGTGAAGTACTCCGCCGCAGTCGGCGTCCTTTATGAAGGGACATATCAATATGTCCGGACATTTTCGGGCGACTTCTCAGGTGGATTGAACGTTCGTCCCGCTCGCGGGCTGGAAGCATTTTGGCGAGATCGGACCAATTACATCGTGACGACCTCAGACTTGTATGGCAACGAGCTGGCGGGGATCTTCATCAACGCCATCGGGAATGCTCACTACGGGTTCATTCAAGCCATCCAGGGTGGAAGGGTCACTATCCAGACCTCCAACGCTGGTGGGGTCAGGAATGACATCGCGTTTGTCAATCAAGCTGCTGGAACGGGTGTTGCCACATCGGCTACGATAGCCGCCATCACCGCTCCTCAGTTGGCTCTCAAGTTCGGAAAGCTCCAGGCGGCTCCTGCTGGTGGTCTGGTCTTGGTTGCCTTGGATACTCAAACCGTCTAAAGGAGGTAGCCTAATGGCTATTACAGTTGCTGTAAAAGTCCTTGATGGCTACCCCCAAAGTGTTGGTGCCAAGATCGAGTCAATTGCAAAGTTGACTCTTTCTGGCACCTATACATTCGGAGGGTTTCATGTCGAGGCGGTTTCGTTCGGAATGCAATACGTTGAACACATGAGTGTCAGCGTGGAGCAGAGGAATTATGTAGAGTTTGGCAACTGGCAACCGGACACCATGGTGCCAGCGGCTGGTGGCCAATACATAATTCTTCAGAATGTTGCTGATGGGTCGGAAGTAACCACTGGTCAGGACTTGACTGGGGACATCTATGTTGTCCATGTTCGTGGATTCTAACTGGAGGCGGAATGAGTATAAAAACTTTTGATGGGTATCCTCAAAGCGAGGGCGCGAGGACGGTGGTTGTGGCTGATGTAACCGGCCCCGCTTCCTATACCACTGGTGGGATAACTCTTCAAGCTCTGCAGTTCGGACTGAGCTATTTCGATTATGTGGGGTTCGCCATGTCCGTAAGTGGGCTGTATATGGCTATTTTTATCCCCACGGCTGCTCTTTCCAGACCAACTGGCCTGCTTAGGATTTATACGATGGCCGCTGGGGAGGTTCCTGCCTTGACCGATCTCAGCGCTGAGCACTTTGTAATCTATGCAATTGGACTGTAAAGGGAGCCTATGTTCTATGAAGAGGCAGTTGCGGAACTGAACTCGTTCGTAGGTGAGTTAGGCCCAGCAATCGCCCGCAACCTCGTTAACAGAGCGTGGCGGGACATTCTCGACTCTCGAAGGTGGACATTTCTCAAGGCGGAAATAGCTCTCTATACTCCCGCCTTGATTAATGCTGGCGGAATCACCGCTACTCAGAACAGCGCGGCAATAGTTGGCGATGCAACTGCGGCGGCTGCTTGGGTCGCGGTGGGAGCCACCACCCTCAAGAAGCGGCAATGGAGAATTGGGCTTGGCCCTCTCTACAATATCTCGGACTTCAATGGGGTTAACACGCTTACCCTGGAGAATGCTTTTGGAGAGCCGTCGGTCGCTGGGTCCGGTTATCAGATCCAGCAATTCTACTATGAGGCGCCAGCTGACTTCCTCAGATGGGAGAGTGTTGTAGATCCAATCTCAGCGTACTCTTTCATCCTGGACTGGACGAAGGAGGAGTTGGACCGGGCGGATCCTCAAAGAGGCTCCCAGACCCTTCCTCATCGAATGGTTAGTTATCGGTTGCACCCCGTGACCAAACTATACTTGTTCGAGATGTGGCCGACCCCATCATCCGCCTGGAGGTATCCAGCTCTCTACCAGAAGAAAGGGGTGGACCTGGATGACGGAGACGAGCTTCCTCTCTCCATCCCCTCCGGCCTGGTCCTAACTCGCTCCCGATACCATGCCTACGAGTGGGCGGAAGCCAACAAGTCACGGCATGACAAGTTGAAGGGCGTGAATTGGCTCAATCTCAGGTCAGATGTTAATAAGGAGTATCAGGGGCTGATGAACGATTCCAAGCGGCAGGATGAGGAGATCTTTATCCAGAATTATGGAAAGAATTACCTCTACCCGGCGTTTGGGATGAACACATTTGGGGCCAATTATTGGCAAAGTCATGCCCCGATCATGGGGTATTAGGAGGAAATATGATGAATCTACCTGGAGGGATATCGATTGGCGATTCAACCAAGCCCAAGGTGTGGGAGGGTGGAGGTGTAAGGGATGAGCCTCTTCCCAGGGGTAAATTTTCAAAACAAGCCCCTTCTGGGCCTCCCCCCGCTCCTAAGAGTCCAAGTCCTGAAGTGTCGAGCAGGGGTGCCCCCCGTGCGGAACCACCGGGATTGAAAGGACTGCTGGGGAAGTTTCAAAAAGCGGGCATGGCAAAAAAGATCGCCAGAGGGTCCTATAAGAGAGGTTAAAATGTCGAACCTTTTCCAGCAATATAAGGACGCGGCCACTATCCCGCCTGAGACCAAGGCGGCGATTGATGAGAAGAAGCGGATAAAAAAAGAGGCATTGGGGGAGGAAGCCGAGCCAATTTCAGAGCCTCTGAAACCCACGCCTCTGAAACCCAAGCCGAAAATCGAAACGGCCGAGGAAGATGACAAGCCTTATGAATCCACGGGGATGAAAGCAATCGATAGAGTCAGGGGACTTTTCAGAACCAGGTCTAAAGACATTGAAAAATCCATGGGAACCAGGTATTCTAAGGACGTGGGGAAATTGCCTTCTGGGTGGTCCGCTGACCAGCTTGATATTATCATGGCCAACAAGAGGCATAGTAAGAGAAGTTCCAAACAATAGGAGGATATCATGCAAATAGACAGTCCGATGAAACCAATCGCCAAGTTCCCTGGGGACCAGGATGGTCCTGGGGTCTATGGTGACAACCCCCATCTGGGGCCGCCCCAGGATGGAGAGCCCAAGTTCAAGTTTTTCGAGAAGATCGACACTCCTCCCTCCCATGAGCTGGATACCCCTTTCAACATGGGGAATGGAAAACTGGGAGAAAAGGCTGGAGTGGATCCGACTGGTGGAGAGGCCCCTAGGGGTTCCGCTGGCTGGGACAGCCCCATGACTCCGTTAAAAAAACTGTAACCTTTTATTAACAGTCTGAGGTGATCAATGGCCAGAGAACGGAAAAACTATCAGGTCAGGGATTCCCTGGGGAACGTGGTAGCCACTCCGGCTTTCACGGTTTACAACAGTGGAACCCCTGTCCTTGCCAACATTTATAGCGACGATGTGGGGGTGGGAACTCCCATGGCCAACCCCAATGTTGGAGACGCTAATGGGAGATTTTATTTCTACGCCTCCGATGGCCGATACGACATCGTTATAACTGGGACGGGGATTGTAACCTATACCCTGGGGGTGGAGAACTTTGTCTACCAGGGGATAGCCGTTGGGACAGGGATCACCAGCATAAACACCTTGACGGATGCCGCTCAAGTCATGGTTCCTGGGACGGCTGGAACTGACTTCGCAATCGTGTCAGGGGTCGGTATCCATACCTTTAATCTCCCAACCATTGGGGTGGCTGGGGTCACCAGAGGCCTTCTGACCTCCGTGGACTATGCAGCCTTCACCCTCCGGATCCTGAGCTTGAATGGGCAGACCCAGGCCTACCAGACCTTCGCCCTGGGAACAACCGGGACGGATGTCAATTGGCTGTCCGCCGTTGGGATCCATACTCTAAATGTTCCTACCATTGGATTGGCTGGGGCTACCAGGGGGCTCCTAAGCACCGCCGACTACGTTACCCTGATGGCGAAACAGGCTGCCCTCCCAGCTGGAACCAACCTCCAGTATGTTAGGGGGGACCTGGTAATGACGACCCTTAACTCCGCCATAGTCCCCGAGCTTACCAACCTTTATTATACGGACGCTCGGGCGCGGGCCGCAATCTCCAGCACGGCCCCCGTGACTTACGTGGCGGGGACTGGGGTTATCAGCATGGCGGTGGCGACCGCTGCGGTCAATGGGTATCTGGCTGCGGCTGATTTCGTGCTCTTCACGGCTAAGATAGGGTCACTCAATGGTTCCACTCAACCTATCCAAACCTTTGTGGCTGGGTCTGGCGGGACGGATTTTGCCATCTCGACCGTCGCGGGGACAGGAGTTCACACCTTTAACATCCCGAGCGCCTCCGCAGCCAACCGGGGACTCGTCACCACTGGGGCTCAAACCCTCGCTGGGGTCAAGACCCTCTCAGGTACGTTGATAACTCAGGCGGGCAGGATAAAGAAGCTGCGGATAGCGACAACTACTCCCGTTACCGTAGCAGTCACTGATCACATTGTGGTCGTAAAGCTGGCGGCCCCCGGGGCGGTGGCGGTCGATCTTCCCGCAGGTGTAGCTGGCCAGGAGTTCGTTATTAAGGATGGGACTGGAGACGCAACCGCTAACAATGTTACCATCACCCCTGCGGCTGGGAATATCGATGGGGCGGGAACATATGTGCTTGACACCAATTATCAAGCTACCACCTTGATTTATGACGGAACTGTATGGAACGTAATTCCGAGGGAGGTTTAACATGGGATTCAATTGGGGGAAGTTCGGAAAAGTACTACTGAAAATTGGCACAACGGTTGGGATCCCGGCCCTGGAGACTTTTGTCCCCCAGGCCGCCCCCATCGTAGCCAAGATAAAGGCCGCCATTGATCATCATGGGCAGCCATTTTCAGTGAACGAATTGATCGCGGTTGCCCTGCCAGAGGTGCAGCCTTACGCCAAGTTTACGGTGGAGCAACTCCCCTATGTGGCGGCCCTGGTGGAGTTGGCGCTTGAAACAGCCATCAAAAAAGGAGACATATGATCACGCAAGAGGAGGTAAATTGAAAACTCACATCATCGTCCATCACAGCCTGACGGCTGACGGCCAAACGGTCAGCTGGGGAGCGATTGAAAAATATCATCGAAGCCTGGGCTGGATTGACATTGGCTATCATGCCGGAGTCGAACTCATTGGGGACACTTATTTTGCTCTCTACGGCCGTCCGGAGTATCAATTCGCCGCGGCCTGCAAAGAAGAGAAAATGAACCAGGTGGGGCTGCATGTCTGCTGTGTTGGCAATTATGACTTGGTTTCTCCGCCGGACGAATTGCTCAGTACTCTGGCCGTGAGGATCATTGTTCCATGGCTATATCGTTATGACATTCCCCTGGAGAGGATCATGGGCCATCGGGATTTCGCTGCCTATAAATCCTGCCCAGGAACACAATTCAATTTGGACAAACTCCGGCGACTCTGCCGTGAAAATCTGTGAAAGGAGACATATGATCACGCAAGATGAAGTGTTAGGGGGCCTCGAGCTTCTAAACGATGCTGAGGTTTTCACGGCTACCTCTCCGGGGTTGGCGCCGTTCGATCCTGCCAAGCCCGTTAAGGTCTGGAAGTTCAAGCCCAAGACTACCCATTATGTCAACGACGAGGGGATGGTCGAGTACAGTGTCTGGGGCGTCCAAGGCGCTTTGATCACGCTGAACGAGAAGCAGGATCTCCCGGTGGAGTATCTGAACCTGGTCAACATTCCTCCTGGGGTGAAGCCTGATGGACTCAAGTTCTATCCGATCCCCCAGCGGAGTCTGAAGGACACCGAGGATGTGGCGTTTTATATGGGCGCCCCACACGTGGTGAAGAAAGGCGCGGACAATGATCTAAATGACTCTCAAATGATTAAAGCCACCTATGATATGGTGAAGGAACTGGTTAGAAATCAGCTATATTAAGGAGGAATAATGGTTTATACCCACATGACGTGGGCCTCCTTCCGATCCACTCTGTTGGACCACCTCGATCCCCTGGGTGTCTTCTACACGGACAGCGGGGCCACCCCTGAGGTGGCCTCACTGCTGGTAGAGGCCCTGCGGGAATGGAACTGCCTGACCTCCCGCTACAAACGAAGAGTTAACATAGATCTGGTTCCTGGCCAACTCTATTATAATCTGCACACACTGGCTACCTTCCCCCAAGCTGTCACTGATCAGAGCCTTGTCAATGAGATGGCCTATCATCTCTTGGAACCGCCCCAGGTGGCTGGATGGGTTGGGGTAACTTCCATGTTTACTCAGGCGGAGATCTGGGCTCATTTGAACAGGGTACGGGACAAGTTCCTGGCGGATACCGGGATTCTCCTGAGCGAATTTAACTCCAACCCTCTCCTCCCTGGAGAGACGATTACCATCTTCAGTCAGGATGTGATGGATCCTCGTAGGGTGTTGTGGAGGGATGTCGCGGCGGCCCCAGGGTTCTCCGGGGGATTCTCCGGGCCTCCTACCCATCTGTGGCGGAGTGATGAGTTCGAGGGAGACACCGCCCTGCAGAGCTGGCGGTATCAGGCGAGAGCCCACCCGATAGCATGGAGTGTTGTCCGGCCTGAACCCCTGCAGATCAGAATTATCCCTGGGGCTACCGTCCCTGGTTTCATCGATATCTTGGCGACTCGCGCCGGGGCCACCCTGGTTGCTGGGGCTCCCTCATGGGTTGGAGTTCCAGATGATCTCGCTTGGGGAATCAAGTGGGGTGTTATGGGAGACCTCCTGAGCCACGAGGGGCCAGTGAAGGATCAGGAGAGAGCTGAGTATTGCAAGCAGCGATATGACGAGTGCGTAGAAATCGCCAAGGTCCGGGCAATTGTCATTGGGGCTCAGATCACTGGAAAGTGGCTCCCGGTTACCACCATGCACGACATGGACGCTTCCATGCCCCGCTGGATGGTCACTACCGGCCCCCCCAAGGTCGTGGGGGTTGCTGGTTATACCATGGCAGTGGGACCGATGCCAGACCATCCATATAGAATCACCCTGGACATTGTGGAGTCTACCCCCTACGACTTCGCCAGCTTCGTCCAATTGGGCAAAGAGGAATTGGACACCATAATCGAGATGGGGCATCATCTGGGGTCCTTTAAGGAGCAGGGGGCGGAGTGGAAAACTACCTTCCCGCTCAGGGTCGGCATGATAGAGGACGCCGCTAAATTGAACGGAAGGGTCAGAGCGATGTCGATCTTCAAGGACTTGATTCAGGAGAGCGGCAGGCAGGATGAAAATCGGAAGCAGAGGATCGAATCTTCGGAGGAACAATGACAGCCTCTAAATACAAGCGGGAGCCAACTAGGTTCCAGGGGTCTGGGTTAGTCACGGTTACCCCTCCAGATATGATGCCGCCTGGCCGGTCCCGCCGCCTCCTGAATGTTAGGTTGGATGAGGAACTGGGAGCGATTAAGACCCGGCCAGGGATTCAATGGATAAACCAAACCAGCCCCCTCCCCGGCCCTATCACCGCCATTCGTAGGATCAATGACAACTATGGGTTAATGGGACTTTTCATCGGGGATTATTATTACGTTATAGTGTCGAATGGGGAAATCAGGGTCGGTTCTACTACCATGTCTACTCCCCTGCAGGATCCTAATGCTATTGCTGGGTTTGGGAACAGACCCGCCTCTATCCTTACTTGGAGACCAAATAACTCCCCCCGCACCTGGGCCTACATCTACAGCGCCGATAAGATGGTTAAGGTTGGGAGGGACAACCAAGCCCCGGCTGTGTTTAAGGCGTTTCAAACTGGGATCGACCCCCCGCAATGGGAACCTACCTGTACTGAAGATCCCACATTCTCCGGGGGAGTTGATGACATCTATTATCGGTATCGGTACCGCTCCACCATGACGGGAGCCAAGAGTTCCCCCTGTCCAGAGCCCGTTCGAGTTGGATCGGCTGGCCCAGGAAGCGGGGTGTCCGTAGCCCCCCGGGTTATGAACGATCCGCAGGTCGATGTCATTGACGTATTTAGGATTGGAGCCGCCACTTTAGACTACCGATATGTTGGATCCGTTAACAATATCGATGCTGGAGGTGGTTTCGCTGCTCCCCTTGTAGACACAATTACCGACCTCCAACTCAGCGAGCAGAGCGAGATCCTTGAGGAAGACCTATGGAGGCCCTTCTGCACGGTCCAACTGCCCTTGGAGGGAACCATAGACCTGTTGAAGAACAACCCCTTCGTTGGGGTCAGCAAGGTCACCTGGGTCTCCTCTCCAGATGGCAGGAAGTTTCCCACCTATCTCCTCCCGGGAACGCTCATTACCATCCAGGGAGTCCCCTACTCGGTCTATGGGTGGAACGATGATGACGATGTCATTTACATCGTGGGAGGGCCTGCTGGCAACTTAACCGGCGCGCCATTCGTAATGTCGGAGCCAACCACCTTTGGAAAGCCCCTCCCCTATTCCTGCGGGCCATTTCAGGGCTTCGGGCTGGCCACTGGGGATAAATACCGCCCGGGCGCGCTCTATTGGACAAATGGGAATGACTTCGACTCCACCAGCCCTGTCAATTATTATGAGGTAACCAGCCCCTCAGAGCCCCTGGCCTCACCTTTCATGATGGGTGGAAAGGCTTTCGTTTTCAGTTCCGAGAGGCTGTTCAATATCTACCCGGCATTTGATCAAGTCAATCAGTTCACCCCAATTGAAGCCGCGTGCCAGAGGGGCCTTCTGTTCAACTGGGCCTTCTGCACGGACGGGGAGAGACAGGGGACAAGATGTTGGTTCCTGGCTAAGGACGGGATTTACGAGACCCAGGGAGCTGAGGCCACCTGCATAACTGATGAATTATTTAACCTGTTTCCTCATGAGGGAACAGACTCCAATCCAACTGATAGTTCCAGTTGGCTGCAGCCTATCAACTTCCTGGACCAAAACAGACTCAATCTTAAATTGGTCTACCATGAGGGGAATGTTTACTTCTCTTTCACGGACATGGTGGGAACCGCCAAGACCCTGGTCTACTCCACTCGGATGAAGGTGTGGATGAGCCTGGATGTCTACGCCTACTCTTCCAAGACCTACCCCGCCTACTCTGGGGAGGGCAGGGAGATTAGAGAGCTTATCTACGCGGCTGATGGCGGATTCATTGGTAGGATGGACGAGTCCATCTGCACTGACTTCGGCAGCACCTTCAGTTGCGCCGCCAGAAGCCAAAGTTTCGATTGGGGGGATCCTGGCGCCCGGAAGCAAATTGGAGACATCACCTATGAATATAAGAGCCCTGGCTCAACCATCACAATCAGGGGCTATTTGGATAACGAAGCGGTCCAGGTGGGAAATGACACCGCTCCCATCTCCCCCGGGAGAACTCAACGCATTGTTGACATTAACACTCTGGGGAGGAATGTTGCCATTGACTTCCAGTGGGTCCCCGCCGCCGGAACTGCCGATACCGTCCTCTATATGTGGATGCCTTCCGCCATCCCCAAGCCGGAAGCCGAAGCCAGGAGATGGCACGACTGGCACGAATTCATCGAGGGAGGGGCCGACGCCTATGTGACCGGGATCGTTCTCCACTGCTCCACGGATGACAGCGGGGTGGCGAAGACCATTCAGATCTGGGCGGACAACGCCTACACCGGGAACCAATTCACCTTCACGGCGGCTGGGGAGCAGAAGATAGAGTTGAGCTGGCCGGTTTTCAAGGGCAAATTAGCCCGGATAGTGCCCACCAACACTTCAGCTTGGAGGGTGTTCGGATGGGACTGGGTCGCGGAGAAGGAACCCCTCTTGATTGGGAATTGGGATTCCAACTGGCGCCCGGCCATCCAGGGGGAGGAGACGGGGTATGTCACGGGGCTTACAATTGAAGCGGACACCGTTAATGCAAACAAAGCAATAATGTTTCAATATGAATTGGAAGGGGTAGTTCTTAATCCGGTTCTGCGGAGCGTAACGGCAAATCCGGCCTGGAACGGCAGATCTCATCAAACGTTCTCATTTGAGCCATTTAGGGCACAGATCCTCCGATTCTACTCCAACGACGGGGTGAGTGGCCGTCTCTATGACTTTAAGTGGTGGGTCTCTCCGGAGCCTCCCACCCTAACGAACTTCAACGCGAATTGGGAGGATGGGGGGTATCTGGGCGCGAAGTTCCTCCAGGGTATCATCATAGATGCCGATACCAACGGAGAAACCAAGCTGGTTGACATCGAGTATGAGGATGGGATTATCTGCACCTTCCAGGTCAACCATACCAAGCGGCAGGGGAAACCCTACGCTCTCCCATTCGCACGGGTGGTCAATAAGATCAGGGCCATTCCAAGGGACGCTAACCCTAGCTGGCTCTATAAGATCGAGTGGAAATTTCAGGCTCATCCCGAGAGCGTGTGGGCCTACGAGACCCAGAAGACATCTCATGGGATGGTAGGGTGGTGGCACCAGAAGGATGGCTTCATCGCCTATGAATCTGACTGCGTGGTATACTTGGTTTGCACCCTGGATGACGGGTCCCAGTATTCGATTGTGCTCCCCTCCACCCTGGGCGACTATAGGAAGGTCTATGTGGTCTTCCCGGCGACAAAACAGAAGCTGATGTCCTACAAATTCACGTCTTTCCTCTGGGACATCACTATCCCGATACTTTATGTGGCGACTTTAGATTAAGGAGATTCCCATGGCTGGACTTGTCAAGACTATCCAAGCAGAACCCATCGCTCTTCAGTTGATTGCGGCGGCTACGGGAGTGGTGAAATCCGCTGTTTACAATGTATCGACCTTCTTCTCAGCGGTGGTCTATTGGGACTTCTCCCCCTCTGATACTACCGCTGCCGCAGCTGCAACCATGCTTGCTATCCAGGCGTCTCAAAAGGCAAGTGGGAATGACACCTGGATCCAACTGCAGGAATGGTTGAGCCCGGGAGCTACAGGGTCCAACCCAGGGACAGGAACCAATGTTGCTGGAAGCGACCAGCTTACCCTATCGGCTGGGGCGATTGCAGCGAACTCCTTATTCTTCATCCTAGACGCTACCCTGGGGAACTCCGAGTGGGGTAAGAGGGTCGCTCAGGCTGCCCTGGTAGTGACTGCTGAGGACGGACTGACCAATGCCCATGCGGCCCAGCCAGTGTGGGTCAATGGGGAGAGATATAAAATCGATGTGGATTTGAGCGGGGTAAAGCGGCTCCGGATCGCTCTCTACAACAATCGGGGAGCTACCACCCGCCCGGTTTATTGCCGGGTTGCACTGACCACTTGTGACGAAATTCAATAAGGGGGCCTTATGGGCAGCTCGTTTGTAAAAGTGAATGTCACTCCAGTTCCGGCTGTGATCCTGACCCAGGCAGCCCCCTATAAATCAGGAGCAGTGGATGTAAGAACATCCATCCTTGGATACGCTCTGGTCAGGGTGGGGCCTATCACTACCAGTGCTGCCAATACTCATCTGGCTCCAATATTTCGCGTTGAGGTGTCTGATGATGGTCTTACCAATTGGAGGCCAGCTCGCAAACTATCTTTAACCAGAACAGGGGCAGCAGCCACCAATGCAACCAACATTCCAGCAGGCGTGTCTTCCTTTAATCCTGGGGCGGCTGAGGGTGTCAGCCAGATGTTGAAGCCCTACAACGTCATGATGTGTGATCGGCTAACCAATGCAACTCCTGAGTTCAACCGGATTGTAAAATGGACAGCCGCCGCTTTGGTTGAGTTTGAAGATCCCATCTTAAATGCTTTCCCCAATGGGATTATTTTGGCAGATGCTTACTGCTATTTCATGGGGATTGGGTTGACAGCGGTAAATTATGTCCGATTTGTGTTTCTAAATGAAGCCACAGATGGATCGGACAATCCGATAACCTTTACCATGGCTGTGGATTGCCAATTCTCGCATGTGACAGGAATAGTCTAATGGTTGTAGCTCCTGGATATTTCAAAGTTCCGATGCCTCCGTTCTCCAAGCCCCAGCCGGGGACAGGGATCAACTGGGACCACCCACTCTCCCAGGGCCTGGTGAGTTCATTCCCATTAAATGAGATGAAGGGCACCACCCTCAAGAATTATGCTAATCCCGCCATGGATATGTGTTGGGATAGGGGAGCCACGGGGACTGTAGAACCCACCTGGATTACCCAATATAAAGTAAATGGGCTGAACTGGGGAACGCCTGCTTCCACCAGTCGTAGATTATATCTATCCAAGACCTCAGACGGCGACGGTACCGCTGGTAATCACAATATCCTCCCATGGATAGATTTCACCAAGGGGTTGACGGTACATTTCTGGTGGAAAGTGGACCCACTCACATTAGCAACCAATCTTCCAGGATTTTTTATTGGAGATGGAGCTGGGAACAACTTTATATCCTGCTACTTCCGAACGCACACAGGGGTGTGGACCCCCCAGATCAATGGATATGATGGAACGAATGTTCAATTGACGGCGTCCCAGTGGCCCTTCTGGCCTACCTTGGCTGACATCGCATTCGAGTATGTGATGTCTATAACTGCTAGTGGAACGTTGATTTGTGCAGATTCATCGGGGGGATATTTTGAAGGATCCCGTGGAGCATTCAGTTACCCAGGAGGAGGTTTTACTCCGATTGTTTTGGCTACCTGGCCAGGGATGTTTAACTCATCCTTCACGGCCTTCAAGGGAACCTTGTATTCCTTCCATGTGTGGAATCGGGGACTAGGCCCAAGAGAGATCAAGACCCTCATGCAGAATCCCCTCCAGATGTACAATATGATTTCCATGGGGGGGATTGCTGGAGAGCTTACATTCCAGCCTCCAAATGTCACATTAGTCGCCGTCCCAGATATCATCCTGCTGGGTCAGTCTTCCATACTGACTTGGGGATCCACCTACGCCACCACACTCACCATCGATAATGGGGTGGGAGTCGTGGCTCCTCCCTCGGGGA